>OBUS01000390.1_pt1 | contig 32086 bp, 17 predicted proteins | sample 1475921 | NCBI WGS metagenome assembly OBUS01 (sample SAMEA2579948, study PRJEB22360) | human gut metagenome | reverse complement strand
CCTTGATGTGCGGGAGAATTAAAAAAAACCCCCCCCGAAAAAGCCTCTCGCTATTACGGCTGGCGTAGAAGGCAACCTCTCCAGTATACGTATCATACAAGGCGATATCATGCTGCCGGGAGCGTTTCAGATGAACGTCACGGGTAGCATGGAGTCCGTGACGGATAGCATCCGGCGAACCGGTGAGATTCAGTTAAACGCTCGATCCGGTAATCTGGACTTTTTGCTGGCGATGCTTCCCGCCTCCCAACGGGATCAATTTGCCATTCCGGCAGGAATTCAGTTGAAGGGGGAAGCTACAGTCGCAAATCAAGAATACCGCACCGAGCTTGTTCTTACCCAAGATAAAGGCAAAGTAGGTCTGACCGCCCGCTATAATCCGGTAAAACTGGCTTATGAGGCTAATTTACGGATAGACAGTCTGGAACCTACTCATTTCATGCCCAAAGACTCTCTATTTTGGCTGACCGCCTCTGTTAAAGCAGAAGGCCGGGGCACAGACCCTTTCTCTGAACGTACATGGGCCAAACTGGACGGTAAGATATCGGATATACGCTATGGCGCCTCATCGGTATCAGACGTATCCATCGATGGCTCTCTGGAAAAGAACTTACTGAAAGTGGACTTGCTTAGCAAATACCCGTTGGCGAAAATGGATGTCTCCTTAAACGCGACCCTCCACAAGCACGAGGTGAAAGCGATGTTGATAGCGGATGTAGAGAACATGGATTTACAGGGTATGCACTTAATGGCAAATCCCTTCGCCACCTCTTTCCAGCTCTTCGCCGAGGCAGAAAGTAATCTGGATGAAGATAACACGATCGACGTTACGTTAGGAAACTGGGAGGTCGTCACCCCAAAACAAAGTTTCAAGCCGAAAACGCTGACCTTGCATGCCCGGACGGATATCGATACCACCCGTGTGTCTTTCCACGCCGGGGATTTAGGGATCATCCTCACGGGTAATGATTGCATACACCACATCACGGATAAGTTGACTAAGGTATCGAACGATATCACCCTCCAATTGGAACGGGACTCGACAGTCAATCTGGAGATCCTTCGCCCGCTCCTCCCCGATATGTACCTCGAGGTACGGGCAGGACAGGACAATCCGATCTACAACTATCTCCAAACCTATTACGTAGATTTCAAGAGCATCGCCATGAACGCCTATACCTCACCGGAAACGGGTATACGCATGGATGCCTCCATTTACGATCTGGCACGGGATACGATGCAGATCGATACCATCCGGGCGGAGATGCACCAAGATTCGCTCGGACTACTCTATAGCGCCCAAGTGATCAAGAATAAATACAGGCAGCAACAACCTTTCAGCGCCGGGCTGGACGGGCAAATACGTTATGGCTTCGGCGACGCCCGCCTCTATTTCAAGGACGGGAAAGGCGAGACCGGCTTGTTGCTCGGAATCCGGGCCGATAAGATACAGAACGGGGTCAAGTTCCATCTCTTCCCCGATGACCCGATCATAGCGTTCCGACCTTTCAAGCTGAATCCGGATAATTACGTCGTGGTACGCAGCATGAAGGATATCGAGGCGAACCTACGACTCAGCGGAGATAATAACGCCGCCCTCTGGATACACTCCCAAGCGGAAAGTGACGAGATGGAGGAAGTCCACGCCGAGTTGAACCAGATCGACCTTGGGGTTATCTCCAACGCGTTCAGTTATATCCCGCCGATGAAAGGTATATTGAACGCCGATTTCCAGTACGCTCCTTCCGACTCGGCCTTCATGGTCGTGGCGGATATGAACATTGATGATCTGTATTATGAGAACGAGCGGGTCGGCGAACTCATGTTCAACGCTGTCTATCTACCTTTAGAGCAGGGGAACCATCAAGTGGATATGCACCTTTTCCGGGACCGGAAAGAGGTGAGTGCCATTACCGCCTTATACCAGATGGGCGAGACAGACCATATCAGCGGTAATATCGAGTTCATGCACTTCCCCTTGGATATCGCTAACCCGTTCATCCCGGATGATATGGCGAAAATGGGCGGAGACCTCGATGGTACGCTCGCTATCAGCGGACAAAGCGATAAACCCATGGCCGAGGGATATCTGATTCTCGATACCGCTTCCGTTTATGTAGGCGCCGCAGGTTCTACCTTCCGTTTCGACGATAAGAAGATAGAGATAAAGAACAACCGGATCTTGTTCAACCAATATGGTATTTACGCATACAACAAGAATCCGTTTATCATCAACGGAGAAGTGGATTTCAACGATTTATCCCGCATGACCGCCAATCTTAAACTAACGGCGAATAACTTGCAACTGCTGAACGTTAAGAAAAACGAGGAAAGTCTTGTCTACGGAAAGCTGTTCGTCAACCTGAATTCTACCGTACGCGGGCCGTTGGATGCCTTGACCATGCGAGGGGACTTGCAGTTATTGGGCGGAACGAATATCACCTACGTGCTGAAAGACTCCCCGCTGACCGTGCAAGACCGTATGTCGGACATGGTAACCTTCACCTCTTTCACGGATACTTTACGTCGGCGCATGCCTCGTAAGCCCCCGTTGCCGATGGGAGGCATGGACATGTTGATGACGATCCACATCGATCCCGCCGTACAAGCGAACGTGGATTTAAGTCCCGACCAGTCCAACCATATCAATTTGGAGGGTGGCGGCGACCTTTCCTTCCAGTATACCCCGCAAGGCGATATGTTCTTGAACGGACGCTACACGCTGACGGGCGGAACCATCAAGTACTCCATCCCGGTGATCCCGTTGAAGGAGTTCAACGTACAAGAGGGTAGCTACGTGCAATGGACGGGCAACCCCATGGACCCGACCCTGAACCTTACGGCTACCGAGCGGGTACGTACGTCCGTCACCCTAACCGGGCAATCATCGCCCCGCTTGGTGAACTTCGACGTAGGCATCGAACTGACCCAGCGACTGGAGAACCTAGGGTTGCAATTCACCCTTACCGCCCCGGAAGACATGGCGATGCAAGAGGAACTAACCTCGAAAGGTCCGGAGGAACGGGCGAAGCTGGCTGTCAGCATGCTCGTGACCGGTATGTACCTCGGCGGTGGCGGTGGCGGCGGCAAGGTGAACATGAATATGGGAGACGCCTTGACCAGCTTCTTGCAAAGCGAGATCAACAACATCGCCGGAAGCGCCTTGAAGTCCGTGGATATCAGTTTCGGCATGGAGACATACGACGATAATGGCGACGCCGGAGGCGGTACCCGTACCGACTACTCCTTCCGCTTCGCCAAGCGATTCTATAATGACCGTATCCGTGTGGTTCTAGGCGGCCGTATCTCTACCGGCGAGAACATTAACAACGGGCAGGCGCAGCCGTTCATCGACAACGTATCCGTCGAATACCGGCTGGACAGCAGCGGCTCCCGCTACGTCAAGCTCTTCCACGACAAGAACTACGAGAGCCTGCTGGAAGGCGAGATCACGGAGACCGGAGCCGGTATCGTGCTCCGCAAGAAAATGATGCATCTCAGGGAGCTATTCAACTTCAAGAAAACGAAAGTGAAACCAGTGAAAGAGGAAACAGAAAAGGAATGAATATGAAAAACGTTTTAATATATTTTAGGAAGGATGCCCTCCTAGAGCAGGGAAACATGCCTTCCCTGAGCAGGGAAACATGCCTTCCCAAAGCAGGGAAGGATACTTCCCTAGGGCGAGGGGGGGTGTCTACCCAAAGAGCGATCCTATCGTCGCTGGCGCTACTCGGGCTGCTGGCCTTCTTGCTCACCTCTTGCTCCACCACGAAGAACCTTCCCGAGGGAGCGGTCCTATATACCGGTATCAAGAAAATAGAGGTGAAGAACGAGGATAAGACCAAACCCGGCGAAGCCGCCTTGGAAGAGGTCGAGGCCGCCCTAGCCTATCCTCCCAACAACGCCTTGCTGGGAAGCTCCTCGATCCGGGTGCCTTTTCCTTTCGGCCTGTGGGTCTACAACGCTTTCGTGAACAAGAAAGGGAAGGTCGGCAAGTGGATCTTTAACAAACTAGCGTCGAAACCGGTGCTGATCACCACCGTGAACCCGGATGTCCGCGTCAAGGTAGCCCGGAATCTATTGAACGAGTACGGTTATTTCAACGGAGAGACTTCTTTCGAGGTCATACCCGATCCCAAGAATCCCCGGAAGGCGAAGCTGGAATACAGTGTCACCATGAACGATCCGTATACGCTGGACAGCATCCAATACGTCCATATCCGTCACCGTGCCGACTCATTGATCGATGCCACGATCGGCGATCGTATCCTCCACAAAGGAGAGAATTTCAATGTCGTCCAATTGCAAGCCGAGCGGGAACGCATCTCGTCCTTGCTCCGTAACAACGGATATTACTATTTCCGTCCCGATTTCATCACCTATCAAGCGGATACCTTGTTGAACCCCGGGAAAGTGGCCTTACGGGTGGCCCCGAAGGAAAGCCTGCCTCCCTCGGCCCTCCGCCCTTGGAAACTCGGGGATATATCCGTCTGGCTAAACGGCTACCAGAATGAGACTCCCACGGACTCGATCCGCTATAAGGACCTTACGATCCATTATGAGGGCAAGCTAAGGGTTCGCCCCTCGGTCATTTACAACCGTTTATATTTCAAGCCGGGGGAACTTTATAACCAGCGGGCGCAGGAACGGACGCAAACGGCCCTGTCCCGCTTGGGTATCTTCCGTTATGCCGAGTTGCAATATTCCCCCCGTGATACCATGCGCCGCCAAGATACGCTGGATCTGCGGATCAATACGGTCTACGATCTTCCATTGGACGGCGAGCTCGAGTTGAACGTTACCGCCAAGAGCAACGACCAAGTGGGTCCGGGCGCCATTTTCAGCGTGACCAAACGGAATGTCTTCGGAGGGGGCGAGACCTTCGGCGTGAAACTCCGCGGCTCTTACGAATGGCAGACCGGAAACAAGCTGGATGGTAGCAACTCCAAGATCAACAGTTATGAGTTAGGCTTGACTACCACGCTGACTTTCCCACGGGTATTGTTCCCTACATTCAGCAAACGGGACATGAATTTCCCGGCCAGCACCACCTTCCGCCTCTATGCGGACCAGATGAACCGGGCCCGTTTCTTCAAGTTGCTGGCATTCGGTGGTGACGCCTCGTATGAGTTCCAGCCTACCGCCACGTCTCATCATTCCATCACCCCTTTCAAGCTGACGTTCAACTTGCTCCAGCATACCACGCATGAGTTCGACAGCATTACCAACGTGAACAAGGCCCTAAAGAAGAGTTTGCAAAATCAATTCATCCCGGCCATGAACTATACCTATACCTATGATGATTCCCCGATTACCAGTCGCCGGAACCATCTTTGGTGGCAGGCATCCGTTACCCAAGCGGGTCTTGTCTTGGATGGGATTTATGCGTTAGCCGGGAAGAAATTCAATAAAGAGGATAAGGAATTACTCGGCAACCCCTTCGCCCAATTCATCAAGGGAACCGCCGAGATACGTTATAATTACGCCCTCGGGCATAAGCAATATCTCGTAGGCCGATTAATGGCCGGCGCTATTTATAGCTACGGCAACGCCCGTACCTCCCCTTATAACGAGCAATTCTACATCGGCGGAGCGAATAGCATCCGTGCCTTTACGATCCGCAGCATCGGTCCCGGACGCTACTACCAGAACAGCGACAACAATAAATACGCTTACATCGACCGTACGGGTGATCTTAAATTCGAGGCCAACCTCGAATACCGCTTCCCAATCCTTGGCGACCTCCACGGGGCTACCTTCCTCGACAGCGGCAACATCTGGTTGATCCGAAACGATCCGGATCGTCCCGGCGGACAACTGAAATGGGGTAGCTTCCTCAAGGATCTAGCCTTAGGAACCGGCTTCGGCCTGCGTTACGACCTCACCTTTATCGTCATCCGTTTCGACGTGGGTATCGGTCTGCACCTCCCTTACGATACTGGAAAGAAAGGCTATTACAATATCCCAAAATTCAAGGACGGCATGGGTTACCATTTCGCTATCGGATACCCCTTCTAGCTGTTCCATTCCTAGGATTCTGTGGTCTTATCCAAGGTATTTCATTTTCAATAGGTCAACCCTAATTGGAAATGAGATACTTTTGCGCTCTCATTTTAATAACAAACAGATTAATTAACGAACAGAATCATGAAGAAGATTTTTTACTTAATGTTGGTAGCCCTTACTATGGGTATGTTCACCGCTTGCGACGACGATGATGAGAATACCCCTCAAATCAACAACCCGGAACCCAAGGAACAATGGGGCAAGACGCTCCGGGGCGACAATCAAACCCTACTGGCCTTTCCTGATATCTATGCCGATTATTGGGAATACACCTATTCTTACAAAGATAATCCAAACATCGGCCTTCGTCTGACTGGAAAGTTCCCGAAGTCACGCTTCTTCAATTTCACGGTTTATAACGACGAGACCCAAATAGACGTATCCAGCATTGAAGACGTAAATATCCAACCCGATGACAGCTCCATCAACCCCTATGTAAAGGAAACAGACGACTACGGAGCAAATGGCTATACGATTTACATCATTCCCGCTAACACCCCCGCCAGCGCACGTGCCTCGATGAAGAACATATGCGAGTTTCCGGAAGATGTCAATATGGTCTCCATTTTCATGCGTCTTTACTTGGCGAAACAATATAGCGGCGATGAGTATGGCGGCGTGGACATGCCTGCTATCCAAGCTTTCGATGTGACTACAGGTGAGGAAGTAGATTTCCCGAAGCGTGAGGTCTGCAACATCCACGAATCGTTGAACTTGCCGCCGATGGATTTCTCCGCCGACCTGCCGCAACTCCCGTTCATGCGTGCCCCGCTGAGCCTAATGTACCCGAACAGCCCGGCAGAATACCTATTCGCCCGCATCAAACTGAACGAAGGGGAGGTAGCTACTTTCCGTTTCATCCCTCCTACGGCTCCTAAAAGCGTAAGCGAATACGCCACCGCCGATGTACGATACTGGTCCATATGCCTTGGGTCAGCCGAGACCTACTCGTATGCCTCTATTTATGACGAGGAAATGCCTAAAGTGGACAAGGAAGGTTTCGTAACCTTTATCATAGCGGACGCCAACTCCGCCAAACTGCCCGATCTCCAAGCCAAGGCGGAAGCCAACGACGGTACATATATACTGACTTGGAACCGTAAGGAGCAAGGAGACGGAATCCTTGCCTTGTACCGCAACATGGTGATCAACGAAAACTATCAACACTCAATGCGTAAGTTAATGGAATCAGTTTCCCTTGCGGCTGCTAGCGGCGACATGAGCGAATTCAATCCAATGACGATGTTGGCTATGCTGGCCATGGGCAACTGGGGCCCTCAAGGCTATAAATTCAGCGAGGACGATTTCTTGAGCGATAGCTTCAATTACGCCAATATCCGAAGAATGAAATAAACCAATAGACATATCGTATTTTCAAGTCCCCTCGTATCCGGTCTGAACCGGGACAAGGGGACTTCATTTTCACACTCTTATCATAAACCATAGAATTTAGATTCCTTATAGACGGGCGGTAATATAATCAATGATCTGCAGACAAAGGCTTGTAGTCTGCTCGTTCACATCCAATTCCGGATTCAGCTCTACCAGATCCATCGATTTAATCAAGTTTGTCGATAGCATATGATCCACGAAGTTATTAAACTCATCCGGCATCAGTCCCTCACACACACGGGTTCCCGTGCCCGGGGCGAAACGGGGGTCTATGCTATCCACGTCTATGCTGAAATGCACGTTGCGGATCTTCCGTTCCTTCAATTTCCGCTTGATGTCCTCCGCAACGAAGCCGATACCTTTCAGATGGATCGTCTCCATCGTATAGACACTCAGCTTCTCCCGCTCGATCAAATCCCACTCGCCCTCATCCAGACTGCGGGTCCCGACCAAGAATACGTTCTGCGGGTTCACCTTGTTCCCGGGTGCGTAGACATTCACCAGCTCCTCGCTTCCCATCCCCATCAATGCGCTAAGAGGCATCCCGTGGATATTACCACTGGGAGAAGTCTCGCTGGTATTGATATCCCCATGAGCGTCCAGCCAGATAATGCCGAAATCATCATAACATTTACCCACGCCCGAGGCGCTACCTAAACCCAGCGAATGATCCCCGCCAATCACCAAGGGGAACGCTCCTCCACGCAATGTATCATAAACCAACTCCGCCAGATTCGTATTCACCTCCACGATCGCATCCAGATATTTCATGCTGTTACCCCGTACGAACTTATCCGCCTCGCTAACAGGGGGTACATACAAATTACCCAAATCAAAGGCTTTATGCCCGTTCTTCCGGATCACTCCCATCAATCCCCGTTCCCGGAGGTGATTCGGGGCACGCTCTACGCCCTCCCGATCACATCCCAAGTTCAAGGGAACGCCTATTACATTTATTTTCATACCTTAGAATTTAGCGAATGTATCTCGTATGATACCAATAGCTTCCATCATTTGCTCCTCAGTAATCACCAAAGGAGGCGTGAAGCGGATGATATGATCGTGGGTAGGCTTGGCTATCAAGCCGTTTTCCTTCAACGCCAAACAGATGTCCCATGCCGTCTTCCCATCTTTAGGTTCCGTCACGACAGCGTTCAGCAAGCCTTTACCCCGTACTTTCTTAATCATCGGATTATCGATCTTCTCGATCTCGCTACGGAACAATTCACCCATCTTGAAAGCGTTCTCCGACAAATGCTCGTCACGTACCACCTCCAAGGCGGCGATAGCTACCTTTGCCGCCAACGGATTTCCACCATACGTAGAACCGTGCTCTCCCGGAGCGATCGTAAGCATGATCTCATCGTCCGCCAATACCGCCGAGACCGGACTGACCCCACCGGACAACGCCTTTCCCAAGATCAAGATGTCCGGACGAATCCCCTCGTAATCGCAAGCCAATAGCTTACCGGTACGACCGATACCTGTCTGTATCTCATCCGCGATAAACAACACATTATGCTGATGGCAAAGATCATAGTAAGCCCGCAGATAACCATCGTCGGGCACCACGACCCCGGCCTCACCTTGGATCGGTTCCACCAAGAAGCCTACTACATCGGGATCTTTCAAGGCCTCGGCCAAGGCATCCACCTTATTATAGGGTATCTTTATAAATCCGGGCGTATAAGGGCCGAAATCGGCGTAGGAACTAGGATCGGTGCTCATGGAGATAATCGTGATCGTACGTCCGTGGAAATTCTCGCTACAAACCACGATCTTCGCACGCTCCGGAGCGACCCCTTTCTTACGGTATCCCCAACGGCGGCAAAGCTTCAAGGCCGTCTCTACCGCCTCGGCCCCCGTATTCATCGGCAAGAGCTTATCATATCCGAAAAACTTACAGGTAAATTCCATGTACTCACCCAGTATATCCGCATGAAAAGCACGGGATACGAGCGTAAGCTTCTCCGCCTGCTCCATCAGGGCCTTCACGATCTTAGGATGGCAATGTCCTTGGCTCAAGGCAGAATAGCCGGACAAGAAATCAAAATAACGTTTTCCTTCCACGTCCCACACGAACACGCCTTCGCCTCTTCTGAGAACGACCGGCAGAGGATGGTAGTTGTGGGCACCATACTTCTCCTCTCTGGTAATGTAATCTTCCGGTTTCATACTATAATTGAGTTTAAATGACTAGCATATTGTAAGCGTTTGCATCGGGATAGCTCAAAGATAAGCATTTGCGGCTAACCAATTGATTACGGGTATGTATGTTAAGAAACATATTCACAAAAAAGAAGGGATGCCCCGCTCTCCCCAAGGAGAAACAAGGACATCCCTCTCACGTCAAACAAACAACGCTTAGTTCCGTATCCGTACCTTATAGGTCTGGTCAGCTATTCGGACAAGATAGACTCCCGCAGGAAGAGCGCGTCTTGTCTCGCCGGGAACGACCGCGAACCGGGCACGACTAGCACCCGACAGGCCGACAACCCATGCCTCAGCCGGACGATCCGCACGGATATGGAGGGCGTTGGCAGAGGTCCAAACCGCTATGCCTCCCTCTACCGAGGCATTCGATGTCGGGGTATCCGGGGTGTCGGGTGTGTCAGGATAATCGGGATCCACCGGCCCAGATTTGGGCGTATAGCTTACCACGAACGGGCTGAAGCTGGCAACGGAGATCTCCATATAATCATCCTCTAATGTCAAATTGTTATTACCCTCGGAATACACGTCTACCACGCCGTCCGAGCGGAGGTGGATAATCACGATATCATGTTGGGTTTTATTTACGCCTTCCGGATACGGGATACGTACCGTCACGATATCGGAGGGCTGCACGGGAGTTACGGCGGTAGTGGTGGATGCGTCGGTAGCGGAAATCGTGGTCGTCACCTTAACCAAGGTCACTTCCATCACGATCTTCGGGGCATCAGGAGCGATACCCGCATCTTGGGCGGCAGCTTTCGCTTTCTCTTCAATCTCAGCCTTTTTCGCTGGGTCTTCTATATCTTCCTTCACCAAGCGGAGGCTGGAGAGTTCCGTATCCGATGGCAGGGATACGGCATCGGGGATGATCACGATCGGGTTATCATCCGTTGGAACATTCGTTCCCTCCTGCCCTTCCTTTTCCTTGGGAACGGCCGGCGTACCGATCGTAGCGATCTCTTCCGGAGTCACGGAAGATTCCTGCGTAAAGGCAGCGGTTATCGTCAAGTCGTCGGTACCGGAGACGGTAATATTCCCAGATGCTAGCGGGTCATCATTCACTTTGTAACTCACGAATTCGTACTTTGGCAAGGCCGTATGTGCCAAGCTCAACTCAGTACCAACGGGTACGGCATCGCCGGATTTCACGCTCACTTCCTTACCCTCTTTTGTATAAGAAACGGAGATCGTACCGCCTTCCGGCTGCAGGATCTTGACGTAATATTCCGACTCGGGAAGTACCGTGAAGTTTACCTCATACGTACGCTTGGTCTGTCCATCCTCGGCGGTAACGACCAAGGTAGCCTTGGCCGATCCACTCTCGAGCGATACGGTAGCCGTGAACGATCCTGTCGGTTCTACGGAAACAGGCGATCCATTCACGAGCAGCTCAGCCTTCGCATCGACCAGCTGGCCGGATAAGGTGAGGGTAGCCGATTTCTGGGTGGAATTTGGGAGCAGCACCTCATATTTCATCGTAGAGGCAAGAAAACCGGGAAGCGGGGTAACCTCCCCACTTCCTTCCTTATACGATAGGGAACTCAAACGGGCTTCCGAGGACAGAGCCACGAGGATAGGCTCAAATTTCACCTCAGCCTCCACCGTATAGGCCGGCATCAAGAAGTAGGTCGTACCATCTTTCTCTTTCTGCAACGGAACAGTATTGGTTTTATCCCCGACCTTCCCGGATACCTTCAAGGAGCCGAACACCATTTGGTAGCCTTTGTTGGGGGTGGCGGCAATCGTCACCTTCGTACCGGAGGCGACCTCGCCGCCGGAAACAATCGAACTACCCGGAGCATCGGCGGTACTCAAGGTAAGCGTACCGTTCGCCGGGTTGGCGAAGGTGACGGTGGACTGGATCTTCTCGTACTCCACCTCTACCGTGACCGGGAAGTCCGGCATGGTGAAGGTGTAGAGGTAGGCGATACCGCTACTGGCATCGGGCTTAAACGTAGCCGGTACCGTTTCGGAGGGCGTACCCGTGCGGTAAACCTTCGGGTAACCGGAAGCCATTCGGTAGCCGTCGGCGGGGGTGACGGTAATCGTCACCTCGGTGCCGGAATGCAAGGTCGTAGGGGATGTGAGGGTCTCACCGTCCGCCGAGATCGATAAGGAGGCAGATCCTTCCGCGGGAGCCTCGAAAGTCAACATGAAAGGAAGAGCGGGGTAGTCGGGACGGGCCTTCGTCTCGATCCCTTCCTGCGCCCGGGCGGTCATCGAGAAGACCGCCAGCAGGCATACGAGCCATAAACTAGTATATTGTTTCATATCAAAGCGCTATTTTATAAGTGATGTTATTGATTCGAACCATGTAAATACCGGAAGGCAAAGCCAAGCGGGTATCGCCGGGGGCGATAGAGGCGGCGTAGACGGTACGTCCGTCGGAGCGTACCACGGTAAGCGCGGCGGCCTCCCCGGAATAGACATGCAGCGCACCGTCGGCGGCCCAGATACGGACAGCGGCGGTAGCGGTAGCGATCTCGTTGGCGGTCACCACGGAGCCATCGCACACACCCACGCTACGAACCAGCGAGCGGGTGACGGCATTGGCGGTGATGTATGCCTCGAAAGGCTTCAGCACATAATCCGCCTCCTGAAGGTCGAAGCGGGTACCCTCGGCATTGAGCACGTAGATACCACGGAGCGTAAGGTTGGCGAGATTCGGGTTCGTCCGGAAGAGGAACACGCCGTTCTCGAGGGCATCGCCGGAAGCGACCGTAGCCGTAGCCGGTATCTCGATCGGTGCGTCGGAGGCTGTTTGGCTAAAGGTTACCCGAGTCAAGGCTGCGTCGGCGGCCAACAGATAGGGGCTACCGGCGGTGAGATCGACCCTTTTCCCGTTAAGGACAGAGACCTCTTCCCAACCTTGGGCAACGGCCTCCTTAGCGGTGTAGCCGGTGGCGGCATAAAGGATTAGCCCACTACCATATTCCGCAGAGGCTGTCAATTCGATAGGGCTACCGAAGGTCGTCCATTTGTTATTCAGCGAACGGTTGGTTTTGAAAGTCTTGGACACCTTCAGCGCATTCGTTGTCACGACCTGCGCACCCTCCTCCAATGTCAACTCAAAGACGGACGCATTCTCGATATCGACGGTAAGCACGCCATCGGATTTAACGATGACACTCTGTGACAGGCCGGCCTCGGAGAGATTCTGATTGCCGGAGATCTCGACCTCTTTCCAATCACTCACCTCCGTAAAGGTCGTTACCCTACCATCCGCCTCGGGAGCAGGGAAGCGATCGATTGCCGTGCCTTCGCTATCGAGGCCTTTCTGCGGGATAAACGTACTAGCTTTCATCTCCCAGAGCTTATACTCCTCGCCCGCCGTAACGGTAGTGGCTAAGGTCTTGTTGTAGCGTTTTACTTCGATGGGCTGGGATGAGCGAGGCAGAAACCTTATCGTAGCGCCAGCATCTCCCGCCTCATCCGTGAACAGACATTCCATCCAAGCATTGGTAAGGGTACCGGTGTTATGGATAGCGGTGTGGGCACAATGGAAAGTGGTATAGCCATTTACCGGATCAAGCACGCTGAAGGTGCCGGAGTTATCGAGGCAGTAATGCATATCGGACGAGCTGCTGTTTTCAATGCGGAAGCTGCTGCCCGACAGCCTCAAGGTGCCTTTATTAATCAAGGTAGAGGCACCGGACGAGCCGAGGATCGAACCGGTCTGAGCAATTGTCAGATCGCAACCTTCGTTGACGGTCAAGGCAGCACCGTCGGTCGGGCGTATCGTTACGTAATTCAACGTCAGCGTCGGGTTGCCAGTAGCGGTGGCGACGATGAGCTTGTTGGCGGAAGGGCCTGGGGGTGACGATATTTTGCCGTTGAAACGGGTCTCCGTTCCGGCTCCCTTTTTATAACTCCATTTGTTGTTGGAGTAGAAGAGCATGAAGGTCATCGTATCGCTAGAAGACAAGGGCAGTGACAACAAGGACCTCAGATAGGAGGCAGACGACAAGCCGGACTGGCCGGGGATAATAGTACTCGCGTAAGCTGTAGGCAGACCGTCAGCGCCATAGCCGGCAATAGCTTTCAGTTGCGGGAGCAGGCCGTTCTCGGCGGTACCGATGGCGGTGAAGGCTTGTGTATTTTCGGGGCCTGCCCAAGCGGCGATCTCGGCGGCGACATCATCGAGGTAAGTGTCGGCACCGTTTGCCTTATCGCTACCTATGTTATCGGTAGGGACGGCTGGCGTATTATCTCCTATCGTCAGTTGGATCATGGTGCTGGCGTAGTTGTCGAGAAGGGTAACTTTATTAGTAGGTGAATCAGATCCGAGAATCCGACCGGCCTGTTTATCCGACGTATTTCCTAAGGCTTTCACGCCGGCGGTAGTTAAGGCGAGGCAATTCTTTATCGTTATATTAATGTTTCCAGCAAAAGCTTGCCCCACAATACCACCTGCGGCAGCTATCCGGCTGTCGCTGTTTGATCCTGCAGAAACAGCGCCTGTGGCAAAACAAGATTCAATCGTCGTTTTCTCAGATAGTCCGGCAATGCCGCCGGAATAAGCATTAGCAGCGGAAGATTTAGCGATTATCCACCCTGTCGAATAGCAGTGCGATATGCTACAATTACCGCTACTATAGGCTCCGATACCGCCCGCATACGCGGCATCGCTAGAACCAGAACCGGTAGCAGTAACACGGATATCCTCCGTATTGAAACAGGAAACGATAGAAGAGCCATTATTAGTCGCTACGATTCCACCACCACGACCCATCTTTCCGGTCATAGTGACAGCTCCCCTGTTTGAACAAGCGCTAATCACCGAACCTTCAGAGTAACCGGCAATTCCACCGAGAGACCCAGAATTGCCGGTCACAGAAAAACTAACCTTGCATTGATTATGGCAATTGATGATTTTTCCATTCTTTACATAACCTGCCACGCAGCCAAGATAGTAAGCGGTGTCTTGAGCATTAGCAATAGTTGTCAAATTAATATTGTCAGATCCTGCCATCGTCAGATTCCGCACGGTCGCTCCATACAGATAACCGAAAAGGCCGATATAGTAAAACGAGGCCGAGGAGATCGTCATTCCGGTAATCGTATGGCCGCCACCATCGAAGGTGCCTTGAAAGTAGTAACGTGCATCGAAGCCTTTATAAGTCCCTATCGGTATCCAATTAGCCTCGAAGCCGCTCGCCACGCCTTGGGCAGGTTTCGCCAGCGAGATATCGTCCGCAAGCGTAACCGTACAGTCCTTGAAGCCCTCGGAGGCGGGATAGGAATCGGTATAGGTTTTATCGGCATCGGCGATTGTCTTCCCGTTATTCGTCACCCAAGCGATCCACGCGAGGCCGCAGGCGGTCTTGACGGTGTAGGTAGTGCCGGAGACGGCGACATCGGTGCCAGTCGGGCCGACATTGGCTAATTTGGCGTACCCGGGCCAGTCGGCGGGGAGAGTCGTCATGCCTGAGAAGGAGACTAATTTATCTTCCGTTGCCGTAAAGACGGTTGTTCCTTTCGAATCCATCAGTTGTTCGTTGCCCAGCCAAAGGGTGTAGCCGGTGTTCTTTGTGACGTTGATGGCGAAACCCTTCTTTTTACCGTCGGTGGTGAATTGGATAACGGGATCGAACGATTGGCCGCTGGCGTCTTTCACCTCGAGCGTCTGGCCACTCGTTGGGGCGGTGGCGAACTGCCATTGGAGGAAGGGGGATTTCACTCTAGAGCTTCCATAAATTGCGTCTCCATCTTTATCTTCCGAAGAAACCGTTACTTTCGCGTCTTCGGTAGCCGAGAAAGCACCCCAATTGTCTAGAAACACAGCAACAGCTTCCGCCGTGACAGTTATCTTGCCTTTGATGGTGGTATTTATAGCAGAACTAGTAGAGTACAGATATATTCCATATGATCCAGTTCCTTCCGCGGCGATATTCAATCCGGCGGTGCCACCATCCAGAAGCAGGATGCATCCTTGGTAGTTATTAATCACATCCTTTTTCGCTTTCAGGTTACTGGCAGAGTTGCCTGTCGCTTGGATACAGAACGGTTTACTGCCCTCCAGATAAAATAATGAGCCGTCGGCAGTAGTGGAGGTCAGGTTTAGCCCATCCAATTTTAGGATCGGGTAGCTGTCAAGATTATTCGCGTCGGCTATCGCTTTCTCGCTTTTGATATTGATCGCGCCCTGCTGCCAGTTTGCGTTCGTGCCCGTCAGCGTACCGGAGAACTCGGTGTCGGTGCCATTAGTCCCGATCTTGTAAAACCAAGCGTAATCGGTCGAGCCGGCGGTTTTCGGTTTATAGGTGAGGGTTAGTTTATCAGTAATACTAGTACTAGCCACGTCAAGCGGCTGTGGCTGCGCTTGCGCTCCTGCCATTGCCGGCCCCCATAGGGCCAGCGTCAGGATACAGAACATCCGCACGGCGGCCCGGAGGGAGAGCCGCGCGGATATCTTTCTAGAAAGATAAAATTCGTTCATATGGATTCGATTTTAAGTGTTTGACAATTTGCTAGGCTCAGATCTCGTCCGGGCTCTCGCTATCGCCGCCGGGGTTCTCGGGGTCGGGCGCAGGGTCGGGTGTGGGATAAGGCTTGTCGTCGGACTTGGAGGGGCTGGTGGGGCCTCCCTTGGCGGCGATGAGGTTCTTATACTTGCGGAAGATCTGGTTCACGGTGTCGATGAAGGCGTTGATGGCCTCGGTAGGCTCAAGTACGGCGTAGGCGTTGACACGCTGGATGATGAGGTCGAGGGTCTCGTCGGTCGCCTTGCGGGCCTTGGTGGTATCGGTCTTCACACGGGCGGAGTACTCGTCAGTGCGGGTGATGTCGAGAGCCTTGTAGGCATCGTTCAAGGTTTTCAACTGGGCCACGTAGGTGTCGAGGTGGAGGGTCTTGAGGGCTTCCGATACGTCAGCCTTGGCGAGGTCGAGCAGCAGGCCGTCGATCAGGGCGGTCTCCTCGGCGTAGGCCTTGGCGTAGATCTTGTCGTAGGCCCGCAGCACGCTGTCTACCAGCAGGGCGGGGGTACGCAGGGTCTCGTCGGGGCATACCTTATAGGAGCCGTTCATGGAGTAGATGAACTGGAGGGTCTTGTCACGCTCCTTGTCTTTCGCCTCCAGCTGGGCGGTGGAGGCGCTCTTGGTGACGCGGTTCACGCACTCCGCCTCCCGGTCGATGCATTCCTTGTAACCCGGGGCGAGGGCCTCCAGATGGAGGGCGGCCACGGTCGTATCCAAGATACGGGCGTAGATCTCGTTGTTCATGTTCATGTGGCCGGCGTTGGTCAACGCGGTCTTCGATACCGATCCGATTTGTTTCGCTAAACTCATACTGTTTGTTGTTTTTTCGTTAATACTTTCCTCTTGTCTTCCGATTTAAGGCTCCTACAAATATAAGATAATTCCTTTGATAATCATCGATTTCCCTCCCAAATAACGCCTACGGGCGTCGAAATCGCTCCCGAGACATCGGAAAGGACCGCTATGGTCGTAAGGATCGCTCCGGACGCCTCGGGAGAGGCCACTACGACCATAGGGATCACTCCAGAGGCTTCGGGAGGGGCCGTTACGGTCGTGGGGATCGCTCCGGAGGCCTCGGGAGCGATGGCTACGGTCGTAGGGATCGTTTCCGAGGCATTTCGCTAGTCCGTCGCTTTCGTAAACCGGATCGGCCAGTCCAATGCCTTGGTGGTGTAGACCGGGAAGATCCATTGCTTATGGTTGGTCGCCTTGTTCCGGCCGAACCAGCTGTCGCCCTCGTTGAGGTCGTTCTCTTGGTCCACCCCGAAGCGGTACGGCGGGTTCTCGCTCTTCAATTTATACTCCTTGCTTCCCCAATAGGCCGGGAATTGCTCGTCGATGGAGTAAGGAAGCGTCATGTCGGTACCGGGCGAGGTGGCGATCACGTAGTATAGGTCATCGCTCTTCCCCTTGCGGGCGATGCCCACGCCGGTGACCGGTTCCTTATGGCTGTCGTCGGGCGAGAACTTCAAGCAAACGTAATGGTTATCGATCGCGTCCCACATCATTCCCGATTCGGCATCCTGCCCCCGCGGTTCGAAGCCGTGCTTGCGGGCGTCGTCCTCCTTCATGAAGCGCATGTGGTAGATGGGGCGGCACTCGTCCTTGAAGTCGAGGGCTACCCACCAGAGCTGGTCGGCGTTATCCCCCACGTCGAGGTACTCGTGGGCCGAGGTATCGAGCATCTTGCCGATCCGCGAGTCGTTCGGTCCCTTGGTATTCAGCACCAGCGGGCTGTAGATGCGCTCCTTGCCGTCCGGCCCGGTGAAGACGCGTTGTCCGGCGGGATCCCCGTGATTGTCCTTCCCGGTACGCATCATGAAGTCGGCCAGGATCAGCTGCGGTTTCTTGGCCAGCTTCGAACGCGCCTCCACGTAGGAGTCCAGATATTTCTTCAGCGCGTCTTGCCGCGCGTAGTTCTTCGTCAGGTAATACAGGGGGACCAGGAAGCAACGGGTGGTATCGCCCCTCGGGCCGTAGCTTACGAGGTGGAGGTTGCTGTTCTCGTCGGCGATGGACTTGTCCCAGCTCTCGAAGTCCACGGAGGCGTTGCCGCCGGTGATGATCATGATGCTCTCCTCGGACATATGCTCGTTCAGCTCCGACTTCGTATAGCCGCCCCCGGCGCCGATCTTGCCGCCGTGGGTACCCATCACGCGATAGTAGGTCTGGAGCCAGTTCTCGTTCTCTCCCGCCGGCGACGACGACTTGGCGGAAAGCTCCGCCTCGGCGGCGAACACCGTCTCGTCGTAATAGAGGTTCTCCTTCCGGCTGTAGATATAGGTATAGCTCCCGCCGAAGACACCGCCCACCAGCACGTGGGTGCCGTAGGTGTCGTATAGATCGTAGATGCCCTTCTGCATGTTGCCGTATCGCTTGTAGAGGTCGCTATTGGTTTCGTTCAGCAAGCGCGAGGCGGTCGTGGTGAGGAACGGCAGGAAGACGTCGGGATTGCTGGCGGAGGTATAGATGGCGGTGGCCATATGCAGCTCCACCATCGGCTTGACATGCACGTCCACGTGATACTCGAAGCGGTTGGACGAGGTCTGGTTATGCTGGAACCGCTGGTCGAAGGAGCCGGAGAAGAGTTTCGACCTCGTAGGCGTAGGAGCGCCTTGGTTCGTGAAGCCGAGGCTGCTCACCGAGATGCCGAGCTCCTGCCACATGTTGTCCACCATCTCCTCGTAGTCCACGCCGGAGCGTTCCCGTCCCCACGACTCGGCGTGGGGGGTCTTCACGAAAGCCTCCGTGCCGTACATCAGGTCGAAATCTAGGAAAGGCTCGCTAGGGGCGGCGAAGATATCGCCCGCCGTGTTCACCGTCTTGCCCACGTTGTGCATATAGCTCGGGGCGTTATCCGACGCTGAGCTTTCCAGCTTGGGTTGCGACACGAGGAAGAGCGTGTCCGTCGCCGCCTCCCCCGACTTGCTGGCGATCCCCCGCAGGGCGATCTTCTCGAGGAAAGGCTTACGCTCCACCTCCTTCTTGAGGTTGAGCACGAGGAAGCGGCTCTCGGCCCCCTGCCTCATCTCCCAATCGAAATACTTGCCGCTGAACTCGAAGTCGCGGATACGATCATCGTGCACCGGGATGGCGATCTCGCCCTCCCACGGATGGATGATGAACAGCCGGTTGCCGTCCGACTCGTCGGAGAGGTTGAACTCCGCCACACGCTGGGGGACGTACACTTCCGTGTCGTCGTCGGAACATCCCGTGAGGAAGGCCGACACCACCAGCGTCAAAATACCGAAAAATAAAGATTCTCTTCTCATACTGATTCTTCTTAGATAAAGGTGTATACTCTATATTATAATGTAGGGAGTTCGCCTCCCCATGACCCTATTCGATCGCCCGTACCCATTCGTCCATGCCCTTGGCGGCCTCCGGCGGCATCTTCTGTTTCAGCCGGTAGCGGGTGGTGTGCAAGCTTCCGATGGAGATAGACATCTTGTCGGCGATCTCCCGGTTGCTCAGGTTCATCTTGATCAGCATGCAAAGCGTTTCCTCCGCCGGCGTGATCCCCGGCACCCGCTCCCTAAGCGTCGGCAGGAAACCCGGATACGATGCCCGGAACGATCGGTGGAACGATCCGTTCCCTTTTCGCTCCGGATCGGCGGGAAGGCACGAGGCCAGCAGGTGCTCCTTCCGTATCGGGCACTCGGCGGCGTGACGCTCCAAGTGTTCCGACAGTACGTCGAACCGCTCGTCGATCCGCCGGCGCAGATGCTTCCATGCGAACACCCAGCAGCCCCCGCAGAGGAGGAGCGCCAGCATCCCGCACATCATCAAAATCCGTAAGTATGACCCTTCCATTACTACTTCGTTTTTGTTTCTCAAAGGAAACCATTCCTATCCTTATACGACGAATTCTTTTTTGAGCAATCCGCTCAACAAGTCCTCAACAACGGCCTTATCCGCACGAAATGCGATCATCAATTTAATTGACACGCCGCTCGGGGCACCGGTGGTACGGACAAGTCAAAGGTACGCCGCCGGGCCTTCGGACGGATAAAAAACCAATAGATGATTCAATCGATTTATCCCCCGGGACACGCTATTTTCCATGAAAAACGGCGTATATTCGCGATAAACCATAAAATCCTACGCAGATGAGAGACATCACGCATTTCCTGCTAGCCACCCTCCTCTCGCTAGCCACCCTCGCTTGCCGGCACGACACGCCTCCCGCGGACGGCTCCCTCTCCCGGCAGCTTCCGCCCGATACCAAGGAGATACTCCGGCAGCTCAACGACCGCGACAACCGGGAGGAGGCCTTGCGCCTCGCCGACAGCCTCGCCGCTCTTCCCCCTTCCGACGACCCGTGGCTAGAGATCCGTATCGCCCAAGCGGTAGCCAACACGCTCTATAAATTCCGCCGCGACCCTTCGGATGCGATCCGTGTGCAAGAAAGGGCCCTCGCCGTCTATCGCCTCCACCCCGATGCCGCCGACGATCCGGCCGACCTGCTCTCTACCCTCGGCCATTATTACCGCCGCAAGGGAATGCGGGAAAAAGAGGTGGAAGTCATACAGGAAGCCATGGACTGGTGCGTAGCCCACCCCGAGAAGCTCAACCGGGGTTTCGTCTACACCTTCGCCGACCTCTCCTCCACCTATAGCGACCTCGGATTGTACGACAAGGCTATGGAGGCCATCTCACGCTCCATCGACTACTCCCTCCAGTTGGATAGTTTTACCATCAGCGACCTCTACCGGATGAAAGCCGGGATATTCTGGGAGCTGGAACAGCACGACTCTACCTTATATTACGCACGGCAGGCCTTAAAGAGAGGGGAGGAGCTGAAAGAGAACGCCTATGTCCTCGCCGCCAAAAACATACTTTACAATTATTACTACGAATATGTGCCCGACTCTATCCCTGCCGCCCTCGAAGGGTACAAGGAATTGATAGAAGAGGAAGAAGCGATCTCCGCGGGGTATCAAGATCTTTTCAAATTCATGCTGGGGGCCTGCCTCGTACGCGACGGAAAGCCGGAAAAAGGCTTCCCCCTGATGGAAGAGGCCTACGCTCTCTACAAGAAATACGAGGCGAACGATATGATGGATTGGACCGGACGGCATTTGCTCAACCTTTACGCCCAACAAAAGAAGGGAGACAAGATGGCTGAGATCTACCCGGAATACAAGGAGATACACGACTCGTTGCAACTGGCGGAGAAACAGCGGTACGCCATTGGTGCCAACGTACGCTACGAGACCGGACGGAAGGAGCAGGAGAATCGGGCCTTATCCGCCGAAGTGGCCTTGAAGGAACGTTCGCTCGTTTATACGCGCGTCATCCTGATCCTAGCCATTTGCCTGCTGACCGGGATCATTGTCTACGCACTCCAACGTCGCCGGCTTCACCAACGTGAGCGGGAGATCCAGCGTCAACGGCTGGATAATCTCCTCGCTACCCAACAAGAACTGAACCGCCGCAATGAGCGACTGAGCGCCGAGCTGGAGCAAGCCGCCCATAACGAGGTGATCGACAGCGTACGCCAGAAGCTCAACCCCTCCTTGCTGAGCGGCGAGGACGAGTTGCGGTTCCGCCAATCCTTCGCTGCCCTGTACCCTCGCTTCCTGCCCGGCTTGCGTAAGGACTTCCCGGAACTGACCAAATCCGACGAACTGCTCTGCATGCTGATCTACCTGAAGCAGAGCACGGACGAGATCTCGTTGGCCTTGGGCATCTCCCGTCCCAGCGTCAACTCCGGACGCAGCCGTATCCGCAAGAAACTTGGATTGCAGAAAGAGGAATCCTTGGACGAATTCCTGCAAAAAAGATAATCCCTCCTTTCCGGCGGCTGCCACCCGAAGGTGGCATGCTCGCCGGAAAGGAGGGGATCAAGGGCGGATCAAGTACGAACCGCTACGCATAGCCGATAAAGGCCGCTTATAAAGTTGTCAGATAATTTTTCAGCGGATTGGAGTACATCTCTAAGATCTTCTTACGTAAGAACGCCTCATCCTTGTTCGGAAGGACGATCTTATCCAATTGTCCTTGCAAGTATTCCTCGAATTGCTTCTTATCCTTCGGACCATAATGTTCTTGGAAACGACGAGTGCCGTTCAGTAAGTCATACGCCACGTAATTGCACGGATAGAAACGATAGTTCTTATAGATCTCCCGGTCAATAACGGACGCAATAGCGCTTACCAGCTCATTCTTCTCCATATCCTTGTCCAGTTTAGCCAAGGAATCATTGATCGGGGAAGTGATCGTGAAGTGGACACGACCCTTATTATTCAGGATACCCGTTTCCATGCTCAACAAATCATCCCGCTGACATTTCACGTAATCCGGATCATCCCGCTTCATCTGGAATTCTTTCGCCTTCAAGAAATCGCAAGGATCAAACTCGTAGGAGATAGCGACCGGTACGATATTCAAGTCCATCAAATTCAACAACAGATTATCCTTATCGCCGCCGATACTCAACATCTTCAATACGCTACCCTGCGTACGATCGTCCGAGTCCTTGGCACGTCCCTCACGCTGGGCGATCCATACAGACTCGTTCACATTCTTGATCGCATGATGGATATAGGCGGAAAGCGTCTTGCTGACCTCCAACATCTGACGAACAGAAACACCACGCTTCACAATAAAGCTATTGTTCAAGCGTACCAATGTCTCGATCCACGGACGGATTAAAAGATTGTCGCCGATAGCGACCTGCGTCATACCATACCCCACATCATATAACATGACATTCAAGAAGGAGGCATCCAATACGATATCCCTATGGTTCGAGATAAACGTACAGGCCGCCTTATCTTTCGGCAGACGGCTACGCCCTGAGATAGTAAGCGAGAAAGTAGTATTTTTCGCCACCGTCATTACAGCGTCATAGGCCAGAGTAGATTTAAACTCCTCCTTCGTCTTGCAAGCACGCATGGCAACTGAGAATTCCTCCCAATTCAAATTCGGCTTTATGTAACGTAAAGCCCGCTCGAAATCCTCATTGGCGACCAATTTTTCAATCGCGTCCTTCACCTCACTGTTGTTCAGCGGACGGATGTCGTCGAAATTAGGGGAAACTGTTTCTGTATCCATATCTATTCATTTTGTTTTTCTGTTTTTGAGTTCGTCTTCAATAATGTCTGTCATGACATCCTTTATATCCAATCCCGCCGCACGTACTTGCTGTGGGATAAAGCTGGTAGCCGTCATTCCCGGTGTCGTGTTTATTTCCAGTAAGACAGGCTCCCCGTCTGCCGGAATAATATAATCCACACGAATCAGTCCTTTGGCGCCCAATATATCGTAGATCCTTGATGTCTTGCGCTGTATCAACTCCGTCAACTCGGCGGAGATACGGGCCGGAGTGATCTCGTCCACCTGCCCGTTATACTTTGCGTCGAAATCGAAGAATTCGTTATCCGTAACCACTTCGGTCAAAGGAAAGACAACCTCTTTACCCTCCACCTTATAGCAACCGCATGTCACTTCCGTTCCATCGATAAAGCGCTCGAGAATCACCTCACGTCCTTCCCCAAACGCCTTAGCGATAGCGGGCTGGATAGCGGAGACCTCTTTCACCTTCGTCACGCCAAAACTACTACCCCCATCGTTTGGTTTCACGAAAATAGGCAAACCCAAACGAGTCACGACTTCTTCGTCCGTAATAGTCTCTCCCTTGAATAAATGAATGGATGCGGCAATTTTTACACCAAAGTCTTTCAAGTAATGATTACATACGTATTTATTGAATGTCAAAGCGCTCACCAGCATCCCGCAAGACGAGTAAGGCATACCGATCATATCGAAATATCCTTGTAAACGTCCGTCCTCGCCCGGAGTACCGTGTATCGTTATATAAGCGAAGTCAAAATGCCTCGTCACGCCATTCTCCTTGAAGCTAAAATCATTCTTATCAATTGGTGTATGTTCCCCGCTAGGAAGTATAACCGCCCACTCATCCCTCTTAACGATGGCAATATATAAATTATATTTGTCTTTATCAATAAAAGAGTAGATTCCGTCCGCACTTTTTAATGAAATAACGATCTCGGAGGAATCTCCCCCTGCTACGATAGCGATGTTCTTTTTCATTTTTATAGTTCTTTAGTGTTCGCGTATACACGCCATCTGTCGATCAGCTGCTGCATATCGGAAGGAATCTCGGAATCGAAAAACATCTCCTCTCCCGTAGTAGGATGAACGAACCCCAACGTCTTAGCATGCAAGGCCTGACGTGGACAAATAGCGAAACAGTTTTGCACGAACTGTTTATATTTAGTAAAAGTTGTTCCTTTCAAGATATCATGTCCGCCATACCGCTCATCGTTGAAAAGCGTATGACCGATATATTTCATATGTACACGGATCTGGTGCGTGCGCCCCGTCTCCAGACGACACTCCACCAAGCTCACGTAGCCCAAGCGTTCCAACACGGTGTAATGGGTGACGGCAGTCTTGCCTTGATCGCCTTCCGGGAAGACGGTCATTTGCATACGGTCACGAGGATCACGACCGATATTTCCCTCGATACGCCCCTCATCCTCTTGAACGATGCCCCATACCAAGGCACGGTATTTACGTTTGGTTGTCTTGTTGAAGAACTGCAGGCTTAGGTTACTCTTGGCCTCCGGGCGTTTAGCCACCACCAATAAGCCCGACGTATCCTTATCGATACGGTGTACCAAGCCTAAACGAGGATCGGAAGGATCATAATAGGGATCATCCTTCAAATAATAAGCCAAGGCATTCACCAACGTACCGGTATAATTACCGTGACCGGGATGTACGACCAAGCCTGCCGGCTTATTCACCACCAGCAAATCATCGTCCTCATATACTATATTCAAAGGGATATCTTCGGGGATAATCTCCAGTTCCCGGCGTGGGCGATCCATCACGATAGAAACCACATCCAAAGGTTTCACCCGGTAATTACTTTTCACCGGCTTATCGTTCACCAAGATACAACCCGCCTCAGCCGCCAATTGGATGCGGTTACGGGTAGCGCCCATCATACGGTCTACCAAGAACTTATCCACCCGGAGCAGGGATTGCCCCTTGTCCGCTACGAAGCGGAAATGCTCATACATCTGGCTCGACGATGTTTCGTCTTCTTCCGGCATCAACAGGTCGTCTACCTGTTCATCATCCATATCGTCCAAAAACTCGTCCATTCCCTTAAAACCAGTTTTCTATATCACTATCCAATGGTTCTACCGGAATACTATCCAATGCCAATGAGTCGGGAAGCATATTCGGATCGCCACTGCTTACTTTCAATACCAGATGAGCGGTCAACGGTACATGTTCCCCTTTGAGCAAGGTACGCCCGTTTAACTCCACCCCCATCGCCAAATCTTTATAATCGCCCGGCACATACTCTATCTCGACCGACGAGAAGCCACGGGCCCGCAGCAAGGCATACGCCTGACGGAAAGATAAGTCTTCCACCTCCGGTATCACGGCCATCTGGGAGGTCAACGCGTTAATCGTAACAAAGACGATCCGCCCCTCTTTCACCTTCGATCCGACACCGGGAACCAACTCCACGATGGAGCCCGGAGCCACATCTTTCGAGAATACGGAATCGATCACGTTATAGCGTAGCTTATTATTCCCGAAAAACTCGGCGGCGTCCTCTAGCTTCATTCCTTTCACGTCCGGAACGACCACCGCTTGATTATGGCGGGTATAAGAATCCAGCCACGCCAGTACGCCATAAACAACGCCGCACGACACGACTATCACCAACAAGAGATTGATGACAAACGGATTCTTTATCAGTTTTACAAAAAAGTTACTCATTTCACGTATGTATTTGTAGGCGGTTCAAAAGTAGAAAAAAAACGGCATATAGACCAATATCCACCAGAGCAATACTACAAAAACAAAGAAAGTAAAGGCTTTTTAGGAAAAAACCTCTACTTTCTTTATAAATCTTTAGAACGTGACTAATTATCCGTTGTATTCGTCAGATACCGTTAATTTAGCTCTGCCTTTAGCACGACGAGAAGCTAATACTCTACGGCCATTAGCGGTAGCCATTCTTGAACGGAAGCCATGCTTGTTCTTTCTTTTTCTGTTGGAAGGTTGGAATGTTCTTTTCATCTTTCTATATTATTTATTATTATTCGCATACTTATTCGGGCTGCAAAGATAGAGCCTTTTTTTTAATAAACAAAGGGTTGCGCAATTTTTTACGCAAGAACCTTTGATATCAGACCAAAGCAAGTTAACTGCATGGGGCAAGTAAGTTAACGTCATCGGCAAATGAAGAAAGCGATGCCGCCCATCTTCTTACGGAATGAATGGCATCGATAAAGCACGAATGCTATATGAGGTAAAGGGCCGGGGAGGAGGTGCAGCCTACGTGTAAAACAAATTCAATCCATTGTGTGCTGCACGCTCCCCGCATCCGTCATTCACATGATGGATGGGAACCCATTATCTTGCCAATCGAATATCAGAACCTTCGGCTAAATCTTCTATGGAAGGATTAGCTCTATAGGTATTTCCGTTTTTATTATATGTAATATTAACTGTCATACCCTTGCTGGGATTACCGTAATACGTATAAGTATACTTTCCATTGCTACAAGACATGCTACCATTCAAACAACTTACAGTAGGAGGATATCCCTCACTCTCCCAGCTCCACCCCCAATAATATCCATATTCTATAGAACCAGTCATTGCCGGTAATAAATTGATATTCGGATTCTTCTTGTAATCACTTACAGACATCGAGACCGTATAATCTTTACTATTTTTATAAGAGAACGTTATTGTCGCATTATCGTCAACTTTCTCCAAAATAGAGCTTGCCATAGAATAACTACCCTCATCATCCGTGGCTGATATATTTCCAGATATTCCTCCATCGATAGCGTATGAAATCCGCGAATTCTTACCTACAGAGCCCCAGTTCCACCCCCAATTATTACGATAATATGATGCAGATCCATTTATCGGGAAATCCTTCGTGCTCTTTACATTTATATTAGCTGTCTGAAAATTCTCATTTTCTATAGTCACAATTCCATTGCTGTTATCGACACTCGTTTTAAACGACACGGTTTGAGGACCAGAAGACACGGCTTCATAGATATAATAATACGTATTATCCTCATATACGATCAACATATTCTGATCATCACCCACGGGATAAAGTTTCGTAGCATGAATCTTACACTCTACCGGGAAACTCGGATAGTCTGAAGGAATAGTGAATGACAAGTCGATTTTCTGATCTTTGCCCGCATAATAGATTAGGGGCGTATATGGATTAAATGTATACATCTCAGAAGCAATGACAGTTATCTCCCGGGACAAGACACCTTTGCTCACTCGAATCTTCGCCGTTTGACTTCCCTTTTCCACGTGAGCGACCTTTGCGGTTATTAACCCGTTCGTTATATTCAAGTTCGATAAGATATTTCCCTGATCTTCCAATATGGAAACGCTCATGTCCGTATTATTTGCCGTAGACAATCCATTGGGATAGTAATTGGCTTGTACACTTAAATTTGAAGATGATGTAAATAGATGAATCAGTTTATCCACCACCAAACGATTTCCATTCGCGTCTGAAATAATTGGGGATTCTTTCAATATCTCCGCATACAAGTCATTAGAAGGAGCGCTCTTCTTCGCATCCTCCAATGATTCGGCACCACTATTGCTCTCACCTGTAAATCCTTTGATTATAATGCTATAATTAAAATTTCGTTCAATCTTATAAGCTTTCTTCTCTGAATTTAATAGATGTATTTTGTAATATCTGCCATTAGAGCCATTTTGAATGATCACATAGGTAGTATTATCACTTGTGTTAGAGGATTCGAACAGATATTTTTCATTCGTATCAAAGTCTGAACCTTCCGAATAGTTCATAGAAACCGGCAAAGTCAAAACCTCATTATCATTACGGTCAAAAGTGTTATCACCGTTCTCATTATAGGGTGCCACCGTTCCTTTTGATGCGTAGTGATACACCCCATATCCTCCTATGGTGAAGCCCTGCACGCCGGCATTGACACTTACTGTTACCTTTGCGTAATTACGTAACAAACTTACACTGACCGTTTGGCTAAAATCAGAAACTTCTGTCCTTCCCCAAAAAGTAAGCTCACTTGTTTCCAAAGGGGCTATAACCTCTCCTTCGTTTTTTCCTTTATTTGCTTCTTCGTTAAATCCACTCCAATTATAATTACAAATAAAGTGAATATACTTAGTCGCTTTTGGAACCCTAGCAGTTCCACTTGTCAAATTCGCAGAGACATCTACCTTTCCAAGGAAAACGTTCTCCTCATCAAAAGTCATTAAAGATAAACTACTCACGCCATCTGCCGCTGTTTTTGTTTTCACAGAATAATCCGGTACAGTCAATGAGAAATTGACTACAGCAAAATCACCGCTATCTTTATTCTCTATTGATTGCTCCAATATATCCTCTTGACAAGAGAATAATGCCAGAAATATTACTGAGAATATGTATATTAAATTTTTCATCATTCTTATAGTTTATAATGTTTCACATTTAATTCATTTCTCCATCTTTCACATCACGTACACAACGAACCGCAGCTTTTTTTTCATTATAACCAGAATTATTTACAGGATAGTCCATCGTTTTAATAGCAGAATAACGTTGCGCACTCCAATACCAATGCCCTCCTAAAATGCTTGTCACAGAGCTCTCTTTCAAGTTTTGAAGAACATCAATCATATATAATTCAGCTTTAGTCGGCATCCGCCAATCTGAATATTCCACTTTTGTTTTATCGTCCAACTCTGTATAATCTTTACAATATTTTTGTCTGCTATCATAACCGTCTGGACCATTTGTTCCATGTTGCGAAGCCAGCATAAAACGAGGAGAGACCCGTCTATTATTCTCATCGGAGTCAATCGTACACCCATTCTCATCAACCATTGGATATCCAGTAATCGCACTCCGAACATAGTCCGTAAACTCTATCCTTTTCGTTGCATAACCTTCACGATTATACTTACTTTTCACTGGAGGATAAGGCAAGTCTGAATAATTAGCGACCAATGTATTAAATATAAACATAGATGTATTACTCCAACCACTTCCGGGTCTATTTCCTGACTGATGTTGCGTTATATACAATGGAGGATATTGATAAACTGTTATTTCGGGAGAAGACAAACCATTGTCATTACGAACCGTAAACTTAATTATCCGAGGAACAAAGTTTGTCGGTATAGGACTTATAATCGTTATAGATCCACTCATACCAGAGCAGGAAATCGCAAGGCCACTAGGCGTGGAGACTAACTGATCTTTCACATAAACTTTAATATCTGCAACATCCACTCTCGCATGAGAGGAGGACTGGAATGTTATATCTGTATTCACTCTTTCATTTGGCATCGTAATCTTCAACGGCGTAACTAACAAATAATTTCCTGTCTCCACATTCACATCCGTCGTTCTTGGTACCCAATCCACTATACTATAAGCCCATTTCATATTGCGCTCTTTCAAATCAAATGTTCCTTCTAACTTATATAAGTTTCCATGAACCAGACCGGTAGTTTCACACACTCCAGCCTTTCGCACCGGATTCAACTCATACTTAAAAGTCCGAGCCATCCCCTCATCCATAGCGCTTTCCTTTAACACGCCTGTTATCTCGATTACAATAGGAGAACCTTCAGTAGCTTTCTCATAAGTATAAAAAGAGAAGCTGCTGATACAGCCTTCCTCCGTTTTATCCCATGAGCTAGTCATTGATTTATTCTTTTTACTATTCGTACAAACGGTGCCTCCCGCAGGTAAAACCACGTCTGACTCCGGGTTGATCCCTGTTATTTTAAATGAGGAAACATCGAAAGAAGCTTCTTCTCCAGCAGAAAATTTCCACGAAACATCAATGCGTGCAACCAACTGATCCACTTTGATATCAAATTTATTGATTTGACCTTTATTTAGAGTTTCAGACTGTTCCGCGATTTTTATCAATTCAGAGGATTTGAAACTTCCTGCTTGCTCTACCGCCAAATCCTTGAATTGCTGATATGTCGTATAAGCCTTACAAGCTTCCCATTGAACACTCGGTAAATTAACGAGTGTCAATATCGGCTGTTTTTCCCCGTAACATTTAGCCACGACTTCTACCTCAAACGATTCCTTCGCATCCGGCTCACCATAGCTTAAACCAACCACTTTCGCTTTTTCCGGATCAAAAACCGCTATCACATAGTTATTGATTTTCTTTTCGGCATCATCCTGTGGAAATTCATAGTTCGCAGCAGCCTTTGTCTCCACACTATTTATGGACAAAGTAGCCGATATCGTAGCCTCCTCTCCTCCACTTATAACAGGCCCGTCAACCAATGTCTCCTCTGAGCAAGAAGAGAATAGCCATGTCGTGGCAGCTATCGTAAATAGTATATTCTTTAGTCTCATAACTTATTAATTTTACCCGTTTATTTTATTACTTCTTCCCAAGTTCCTGTTACCGTATTCGATATAAAGTCGTTTACCGTGCAGGTTCCTTCTGCCGTGCCATTCGTAATGGTCACATACAGTTTATATATATTCCCCGGCTGTACGCAGGCTGCGCCGTCCGTCTTTATCTTAAATGTACTTGTAGATTCCACTCCATTCACCGTATATACGACTTTCAATGCCGTTTGTTTATTCACGTCATTGCTTTCATTCGCATATGTATAAAAACGAATATCGCTAATATTCTCATACGTTGGTTTTGGGGATACACTCGAATCATTATAATCCGGATGAAAAGGATTATCATCACCTACAGAAAGCGGACCTACAGGAGAAGATCTCAGAATCACATTAGGATCAGCCTTTTTAACATATGTGCTAGTAACGGCGTTTAATAATGAAACGCTTACAACGTTAGCATCGGATACCGTCTCTTCCTTGAAAACAGGTTCCCCATTCGAATCTGTTCCAGTTTGTACCTTCTTATTTACCTTAAACTCCTCCAACTGAATAGCCGACGTAAGTTGATATACCGGTATTTCAACCTTGGTACAATTCTCTCCCTCAACACATTCATCCAATACCTTCTCCCGCACTTTATAATCAGATATAGTTACTGAACCGAACTTCACGAAGATATTAGGATCTGTCATAGTAATTCTTCGTCCCAATATATCACCGTAAGTCTTGCAGTTTGCCACAAATCCATCCAGATCTTTTTTTGCATCGGCCGATAATATATTAGCGACCGCCACAAACGTCACTTTAGGTTTATCTGTCGCATCCGCGTTTCTTACAGGAATCTTAATAATCATATGGTTTCCCAACGCATAAATATTAGGATTATCTTTCGTAGGTGCAGAGCCTATCGCATCACCTCCTTGATAGGTATTATAGAAAGCAGAGGCTATTATTTCACTTCCGTTTGTTAACGCATCTTCACCCCCTAAGAATGCCGCTATATAACAGCTATTGATAACTCCTTCTGTTGTTTTATTATTATCCGGAGCTTCTGTACCTACTGATTTAGTTTGTAGAGTGCCACCTGTTAAAGCCAAGTCGAATTCCGCATATATATCCGTCCTCGATTCTTCCTCTGTAACAACTTTGCCTACCTCATCCAGCACCTCATCCCCCATCGAGCAAGAGATCGCTAGTAGCATCAAGCAAATACTTGAGATTATTGTCCTTATTTTCATACCCCTATATTTTATTCGTTTAACTTATTCCTTATTGTCTAGAATATAAGGATCGTTTTAGTTCCGATAGGACGAAGGTCTAGGCAGGCTTGAGTAAAGAAGACATACAAGACTGAATCAACTCTTTACCTTGTTGAGAATAGGTAAAGATAATTTTCATAAGTTCTTCTCCAAAGTGGATTGATTTGCATAAGAGACTATAATATAAGGATTTAATATTAGGATAGGTTATATAGTCCTATCGGAACGAAGTTCCCAAGGACAGGCTAGCGGATTTTTTTACACTGACA
>OBUS01000388.1_pt1 | contig 32438 bp, 30 predicted proteins | sample 1475921 | NCBI WGS metagenome assembly OBUS01 (sample SAMEA2579948, study PRJEB22360) | human gut metagenome | reverse complement strand
ACATGAGATTAGAAAATTGATTTAATTTTGTCGCATTACTTATTGCAATTCAAGATATATAATGAAAAGGTATAAGTCCACATTAAAAGATTATGTTTTGGTGTATACAGGGGATAAATCTGAATTGTGTGAGAAAGTCTTATATTTTTTGCTTAAAAGTTTAAAACAAATCCATAGCAAAGATATAATTCATCGTGATTTAAAACCTGAAAATATTTTAGTGGACTGTAATGACAAGTTTTATTTATCTGATTTTGGAATAGCTAAATATTGTGATAACAGTATGACTAAAGTTGGAGATAGGCTAGCTAATTATAAGTTCTCTGCACCAGAACAAAGTGAAAAAGGTACTCCAATTACTAAATCTGCTGATATATTTGCGCTTGGTCAATTAATTTTTTGGCTACTTGAAGGTCATACCTATGCAGGCACTCTTGATATTGATGAATATGAAAATAATCTTATAAAACCATTGCTTATAAAGTGCTTAAAGTATAATGTGGAAGAAAGATTCCAATCAATAGAAGAAATTGAAGAATTTATAGAAGCTGAGAAGCGAAGGTTAGCTAGAATAGAGTCTATGCATCAGTCAGAACTTATTTATGAAAAAAGGCTGGAGGCGAATAGGCTTTTTACTGATTTGATTAGACATAGTTATCCTAATTCGCATAGTCATATAAGCGTTATTGAGAGTGAAGCATATTTTAATCGAGTTTTAACTGATTTAAATGCTTTTATTAATAAATATATAGGGAGAATAGACATATGGTATTCTACAGGTTGGAGTAATCAAATTTTAAAAAATATAAACTATGATGTTGAAAGTAATATAGTTCAGCTTATGTTAAAAGATTTAAATTTAGTTTTGGAATTTTCTTTGGAACAAATTTGGTTGTATGCTGATGTATCTGATTATACTTCACTATATATATTAAAAATTAAAAATCTGGAACCTTATGAAATTAATGATAAGAAAACTTATTATAAATCTATTGTTAATGGTGAGATAGAAGTAGATACAAATGATATTAGAAGTGGGTATCTAGAACTAGGGGAGACGAATGGAGTGATTAGAGTAGATACTCACATTGACTTTGAGAGATATAATGGTGAAGATCAATATATTGCAATCGGGCCACTTTTTTTAGGAGCGGTATATCATAGAAATGAAGATTTTTTACATGATTTACAAGATGTTGATCTAACAGAAGAAGTAGTTAAAGGGTTCATTAAAAATATTAGATCTCATAAATTAGAGATAGTTTGATATATTATATTTTAAAATTTTATCTTAAATTGCAATATGAAATTGAACAGTATTTAAATCCACTATTTTATTAACTTCTTCTAAAAAGACTTCTTGTGGTGTTTTGTAATGTAATATCTTACGTGGTAAGTTATTACACCAGTGAAGAGTTCGGCGTAGTGTATGTTCTGAGATATTTTCTATTCGTTTTCCTTTTGGAATAAAACGACGAAGTAAACCGTTATGTCTTTCGTTAGAGCCTCGTTCCCAAGCTGAATAGGGCCTTGCAAAATAGATAGATAGTATCTCATCTTCAAGGTCAGATATATCCGCTAATTCTAAACCATTATCAGCGGTTATCGTCTTACATAACAATCCTAACTCCACATTGCTTCTAAATGTACTTAACCACGTTTCTAATGTTTCTTTTACATCATGAGCACGTGCAGAAGGACAGCGTAAAGCTATATATAATCTACTTTTTCGTTCTATTAAAGAAATCAACACATCATCTGTTTTATCTTTTGCTCCACGAACAGTGTCTATTTCCCAATGACCAAACTCTTCTCGAGTTTCAATCGTAGCATCACGAAGTTCTATTGATTTTCCCAGTTCACGTTTATACTTACTCAAAACGGACTTTCTTAGTGAGCGACGTGTTACTAGAGATAGATCAATAGCTTTTCCCCCAAGTAGTCCTTGATGAAGATAGTTATATAAAGTTTTAGTACAAACCATTTCATTACGTGCAAATATACAATGACGTTTAGCATATCCGACAGCAGCATCAAAGGACCAATGTTCTTTACATACTTTTTCTTCAATCCAGAGTATGAAAGACTCTATGAAGCCTAATTTTATTGTATTAAATGAGCCAAGACGTTGTTGTTCATATGTTAATTGCTCTGAATCTGCTAAATAGACAAGACGAGCTCTACCTTACCGGATTTGGACAACCGAACCCCGTTTTAGTTCTGTATAAATAGTGGTTCTAGAGTGTCCTAATACGGTTGCAATAGCTGTAACAGAATCGCTGGCGGCGATTCTCTTTTCTACATAAAAGCGTTCTTCTAGGTTTAAGTGTTTGTACGTAATGTTGTGTTATGATTAATATAGTCCATAGTGATTACCTCAGTTAGATCATGTTTGGTCACTTAAATCATAACACAAGGTTCACTATGGATTTTTGGTTGTTCAATTTCATTCTACAATTAAGCAATAAGATTATTTATTGAATAGAGTTATAATTGTTAACATTGGATATTATACTATTGTTTCCTTCAATGCTGTATTGTTATAGATGAATTAAAGTATCTTAATTTACTGATATTATTTAAATATAGTATTCATATACGATATTCTTAATATGAAAGAATGAATTATTTATCCAAACGAATAGATAAATATTCTCGTATGCCTTAATAGCTTATTTTCATAATCTTTGTATAAAGTAAGTGAGAAATATTAAGCAATGTTGATGATAGTAGAAGTAAATAGATTAGAAGTTCCTAATAGTCATTAAGTTGTCTGTTAGGAGCTTTTTTATTTCCAATACTAAAATCTATATCCATACGACTTCACCAAATATTCATAATTTAAACTGTTTATGATAAAATATTAGTAATATAGTTAGATTTTGAGCTTTAGTATACTTCTTTATTGGAACGATGTGGGGGATAATATGGGCTATATTGATACTTTAAACACAGAGGAAAGAGTTTCTTATTTAATAAAACCTATTTTAAAGGTACTTAGTCAATCGAGTAGTCCATTAACGGCAGCAGAATTACGCTCTCAAATAATTAAGATGGATCCATATATTGCTGAATATGCTGAAGCTGTATATACTTCAGAGAAAACAGGAATCCCTTATAAGGATTTTACTAAAAGATTTAGTCTTGCAATTAAAGAGCTAGAAGTTTTAGGTATTTTAAGTCGTGAGGGTAAAGGTCAAAATAGTAGTATTTTATTAACACCAAAAGGTCAAGAACTAGATATATCAACATTAAATGTGGAAAAAGAAATTAGGGCTAAAGCGCAAGTTTATTGGAAAGCGAGACGAAAAAAGATAACTAAGAAAAAAACAAAGGCAGCTAATGTAGCAAAAAATGAAAAGAGATTGTTATGGAGAGCAACTGCAAACTTTAAAGAATCTGGTTTCTCTTGGTATCAACTTGAAGTTGGTGATGTTGTTACGTACAACTATGCAACTGAAAAGAACATAGAAATCGGAAGATTTGGCTTAGGGTATAATAAAGATTCTGGAGCGGGCTCTAATCAACCTGCGGGTTCCATAGTTTGTGTTTTTCAAATTGTTGATTATTTAATTTTACCTGATTTACAAACTAACAAAGCCGTATTACGTTGTGTACATAAATTTGATAACCCAATAAGTCTTTATGAGATTAATAGTTGGTTTAATGATGGAAGTTCATTAAATCTTCAAGGTGGGCTTGCCTCAATTTCAGATACTCAAGCAGATATTATTATTAATAAATTTGAAAGTATTATACCTAAATTATCACCCTTTATAAAAAGTAGTAAAATATTTTTACCAATAGATCAAAGAGAACATCCACTACAGATAATGTTGTATGGTGCACCTGGTACTGGCAAAAGTTATAGTATAAGCTTTTTAATAAGACAAAGTTATCCAAGCTTCAATGAATGTGATGATAACCCTTATGTTTTCCGTACCACTATTTATCGTGATTACTCTTACTTTGATTTTGTAGGTAATATTATGCCTGTAACAAAAGATGGGAAAATTTCTTATGAATTTGTACCAGGAATTTTTACAACTGCTCTATTTGCTGCGTTAAGAAATCAAGATAGTGGTATAGATGTATATCTTATTTTAGAGGAAATGTCTCGTGGTGATATTGCTAGTATTTTTGGTGACATATTCCAGCTATTGGATAGAGATGATACAGGTAAAAGCATGTATGGTATTAACAATAAATCCATTTATGAATACCTTATTTTAAATGGAGCTATAAAGCCAGGATATAAGATTGTTATTCCAAAGAATTTACATATCATAGGTACCGTTAATACAAGTGATCAAAATGTTAATGTTATTGATACTGCGTTTAAACGAAGATTCGATTTTAAATATGTCGGAGTTGAACCTGTTAAGTCAAATAATAATGGCTACGTCAATAATTTTAGTATTAATTTTACAAGTGACAATCAGTATGAGTGGGTAAAACTATATCAAGCAATCAATCATGTTATAATAAATGATTTAGGATTAGCAGAAGACAAACAGCTAGGGCCTTTCTTCTTAAAGGATAAAGGTAATGATGACTTAAATAGAGATCAAGTTGCTAATAAATTATTACATTACTTATGGCAGGATGTAGAGCGTGTTTCGTATACTAGTGGAAGCCTTTTTGCTGACGGTATAACATCTTTTAGTCAATTATATTATGCATTTGAGAAGCGAGAAAATATTTTAAGTAAATCTGTAATCGAGCAATATGGGAAGTTATGATATGGAAAAGGATGTATTGGACTATCACTTTGAAATTATTAATGATGGTGATAATTTGACAGAGTCTTTTTGCGACGATTGGGATATTTATCCATATTGTGATCGATATAATGAGAGGTTGAGCTGCTCGTTTGTAGGGATGGTAGTGAAAGAAGGTAATATTCTACTATCCTTTCCTAAGCACTATAATGTTGGTAAAGTCACTTCACGAGATGAGAAGTTATGGATATTACAATCGATGAAAGATATATTACATATTATAGAGCAAGATAGACAATTGTATGGGGTTGAGCCTGGACAATTAACTGACACGATTCCTGTAGATGCATATCATTATATTCTTAGATATTATTTAGAGCTTGGATTATATCATCGTCAAATAAGGGATACCTCTAAAGGTTATAAAGGGCACATCAATTGGCATCAAACAATAAATTCAATTCGTCCTTTATTAAGTGATGGAAATTTTATATATTCTCCATTTATAGTTAACTGTGAATATGATGAGTCAATTTTTATAACTGAGTGTATGGATTATGTCTTATATGATTTTTATAAATCATTTCAATCTTTATTAGATGATATCCATCCTTATAAACGTAAATTTTATAATCCTATTTTTGACGAGTACAATTTTTGCATCTCTAAATTACAAACATTAATTGGTCGTCTTTTCAAGGATCATGAACGGTTGTTGTTGAACTCTTTGATAAGATACTTTCAATGGAAAAGTAATCATAGTAAGTCCTCTAAGTTTCTAACTCTGTATTTTGAATGGTTTTGGGAACGTATGGTACATTCGTATTTGTCTAATCATGTACTAATCTCGGGTGATGATTATGAAATTACAACGGAGCTACAACCTACCAAGCTAAATATAATAAAACCAGATAACATGGATATCGAGCAACGTAAAAATGGTGAACGTAGTCGATTTTCAATACAGTTTGATCATTACTTAAAAATTGTAACTAGTAGAACTCAACCATTAATCTTATTGTTTGATTCCAAGTATTTTTCTAATGATGTGAATGCATTTAATTATAAGCAAGCATTTTATTACTATTATTTGCGTGGTAAATATAAAGATGCCATTATTAGAAATGCTTTAATCATACCTACATCAGGTGAAAGGAGAACTGTAGTACACGTTGATAGACAACACATTGATGGTCTATATATTCGTGAGGAATATATAAACCTTAAGGATGTAATCGACTATTATAATTCGATCATATCTTAATAGTAATTGTAAAAGATATATACATAAGTAAAAAATCTCCCTAGTTGTAATATGATAGCAACTAGGGAGATTTCCTTATTTGGCAGTACGTATTAGTTATGCAGTCTTCGTTTACTGTATATTTTTAAGATTATAGCAATAATTGTATTTAACACAAATAGAGCGGCAAAACATTCTAAAGCAGTAGTATAGCCATATCCTGCTTCGTGAAAGTATGATACGAGCATAGGGCCTGCGATGCCCGCTAATCCCCAAGCAGTTAGAATACGGCCATGAATAGTCGATAGTTGACGTATACCATAGAGGTCAGCTAGATATGCTGGTATACAGGAGAATCCGCCGCCATAGCATGTGATAATGAGAAGAATTAAAATTTGGAATGTTAGCGCGCTATTGGTTTGGGCAAGTAAATAGAATGCGACGATTTCTATAATAAAGAATAGTATGTAAGTTTGTGCTCGTCCAAGGTAATCGGAAATAGTAGACCATGCAATACGCCCCCCGCCATTGAAGATACCGATGATACCAACTAGCGATGCAGCTGCTGCAGGTGTCATACCAATGGCTTCCTGCGCCATAGGGGACGCTAAGGATAGTAGGCCTATACCACAGGTAATATTAATAAAGAATACCCACCAAAGGGCCCTGAATTGCCAAGTTTTCATGGCATCATTGGCTAGCATACCATGGGTATGAACGTACATGGTGGATTTATCTTTCGTAGTTCGAGTTGGGTGTTTCGGTTGAGGTGCTTTCAAATAGAGCGAAGAGGCGCCCATAATTACGAGATAGATTACACCGAGAATAATGAAAGTATCCACCAATCCAACCTGAGCCACAAGGTATTGCATAAGAGGCCCTGCAATGAGAGAAGCAAACCCAAAACCCATAATAGCTAAACCAGTAGCAAATCCTGGGTGATTTGGAAAGTATTTCACGAGTGTAGAAACTGGTGTTATATAACCAATGCCTAGTCCAATACCACCGATGATGCCGTAGAAGAGATAGAGTAAGGTAAGATTATGTATGCTAAGTGCATAGGCCGTACCCAATAATCCGGTTACCCAGAATAACATAGCGATAAGGCCACTTTTCTTAGGGCCAATTTTTTCTGCAAAGGATCCCAAAAAGCCCGCAGATAGTCCGAGCATTAAAATGGCTAATGAAAATGTCCATGTTGTTTGCGATAAGGTAAACCCCATATCTGCCATGATTGGACGTGTGAGTACGCTCCATGCATATACGCTACCAATGGATATGTGTAGACCAATGGCTGCTAATGCAATAAACCAACGATTTCTCATAAGAAAACTCCTTTCATATAGGTGAGATATTCAGATATAGATAAAGAAGCATTTGTTACGGGAAGCCAATAAAAAAGACCATCTGAACAAAAGCTTGCCCAGACGGTCGGCTATCACACGATGTGTGCTACTGTGCATGTAGTTAATTCTACGTATCCGTCAGCCCAGTAGGAATATATTACAAATATAGCAATTGAAAGGACATCTTGTCGGTGATATAAGTCACTATCGTATGTACTATGAGGATTTATAAAAGAAAACAAGGAAAGAAATCCTTAGATTCCTTTCCTTATTTAAATATGATATAATTTATATCAAAGTGAGGCATAAATGGTTTCGACGCCAGACTTCGCTTCTAGATTTATTGAATTGAAGAAACGGTCTGACTTCTATGTCGGGCCTTTTTTCATACCACGATTAGAAAGCTAGCTTTCAGCTAGAGGTCAATCACTTTGCTGCCATGATAATGGTCGCTACAAGTATGCCAAAGGAAATCATGAGTGATAACACTTTGAATGTACTCATATTGATCACCGCCAATCCTCGAGTTGATTAGCAAAGGCTGGACCCATTTAGAGGCCTCAAGTTCAATATAGTGTTGTGAATAATAAAAGTAAATAGATGAGAGGTTCCTAATAGTCACATAGGTGACCAATAGGAACCTCTTTCGTTTTGTAATTATTATTAGAGGAGAGATAAATTATGTTACAATACAAATAAGATAATAGTTTTTAAGGAGAGGGAAACTCATATGAAACGTTATATTATACTACTAAGCTTAGGTTTATGTTTAGCAGTACCAATGTTATCACAAGCAGTAGATATAAAACCTATAATACATGTTACAAATGTACATAATGGCCAATATGATGAGGGTTTAGATGCAATTACAGATACCAAGTTTTATGGACCGTATCAATTCCGAGTACTAAAAGAAGCAGTAGAAACAAAAGGTGAAACAAAGGATATCGACGGTAGGGGGTTTAGAACCTCTGATGGTGTTTTTATGCATGTGAAGGCTAGAACTATTGATAATACAAGTGCGACCTTAGATAATGAGATTAAAAAAATTGTTAAAGATAGAACGGTTCCTGAGCCTACCGTAAAGATGGTATTGCCTATTAAGTATGATGTAACAGAGGTCGATAATGATGGTGTGCGCAGTTTACTGGCCGAATTTATGTATGGCTGGCCATTACATAATAGGACGGACATGGTATTAGTTACTGATTATGAAGACACTCGTTACTATTATAAGTTGCAGTTTTATAGAGACAAGCTACCAAATGGTGTTCGCATTGAGCAGTTGCGCCAGATAATTATGGATGCGCAGTTTAGTTATAAATAAGGTGTATTTAATCAGACTCCCATATTTGTTTATCCTAATGTATTTAGTCAGTCTGTAATATTTAGCTGAACGGGTATAGTAAAAGTAAATTAAAAAGAGGTTCCTATGAGTCAACTTGTGACCATTAGGAACCTCTTTTGTTGTGCAAGAGTTTATATAGTTTTCAAACTATTATAATATGCTTTTACCTAAAGGAAATACAGTTTTACCGAATACTTTGTTAACAAGTACAGCACCAGAACCGTAGAAGCCCAAGAGGGATATGAATAATTCAGACCATGCTGCAAGAGCGAAGAAGCCTGTTTTGCCACCTAAGAATAGGTCTGTTGCTAGACCGAAGAATAGGAAGCAGATAAGTAACATAATAGCGAATACAACTTTGTTTGTTTTTAAAGATGCAATAGTACCAAAGATAGAAAAGATTAAGAAGCCCACAAAAGCAAATGCTAATTGTGTTACATCAAAACCTTTATGAATTTCAGGACCGAAGGAGCCCATTTGGATCAACCAAACGCCAGCCATTGCAGACCAGAATAAACCGTACGCACCAAATACAACGGATCCAAATGGATTGTTTTTCTTGAAATCAAAATAGCTTGCAATTAATTGGGCCAAAGAACCTAATAAAACAGCCCAAGGTAAATAACGGATGTTGTTGGGCCAGATCAGCTTACGCGGGACGTGGATACCACAAAACATACAATAGCTAAACCTAGTAGACCAAGACCTGTTGGATCTGCTACATTTTCACTCATTTCAACTTTTCTTACTTCCTTTTCCATTTGTTCCTCATTTCTCTGTCAACTAACTACAACCATACAGTAAAATATTCACATGATATTGTGCGGTCATCTCCTGTTCAATACACTAGCTATTGAATTGACGGCGTATCTATGTGAAAGCACTGTCCTATAAATGTAACATATATCACATTTTTAAGACAATAGATTTGAAATAGTAGCTATGCGTAAAAAGTATAATGTGAAAAATGAAATAAAATTGAGAAAATAAAAGACAAACCGTACAAAATGAGAATTTTAAGATTTTAACTCCTATTTTTGTACGATTTTGATTTATAAATCTCTTATTTATATGAATTTGCTATAGATTATTGATAAGAATTTAGAATATATCAATGACTATACTCAATATATGAGTAGTGCCTTGAATATGACTAATCTTATTATAAATTCTATGAAATGGTGTATATATTATTGATTTAAGGTTTCAATAATGCTTAGAATATCATCTGCTTTTCGGGCAATATGTGTTACGCCTAGTTCTTGATGGAGAGATTCTTCTCTAAAGCCCCATGTAACACCAATACAAAGTAGGCCGGAGTTTTTGGCGGTAGCTACGTCAACTTCAGAGTCACCTACATAAATAGACTCTTTTGGGGTAGAATTTAATTCTTTCAAGGCTTGTAATATCATGTCTGGAGCAGGTTTACGTTGTAATCCTAGCCTTTCACCAATGGCAACAGGTAAACGATCGCCAAAGTACTCTTTATTAAGTGGTGTTACACCTTCTTGGATTTTGTTAGACACGATAGCTAATTTATAACCTTGTTCACGCAATACATCAAGCATATCTAGGATGCCTGGGTAAGGAGCTGTTGTGTCTTTTAAATGCTCACCATAGTAAGCTTTGAACTCCTCAATGTATGGCTCTAATTCATGATCAGCTACTGTACTTGGGAGACACTGACGCATTAAATATGTTACTGCATTACCGAGTGCTGCTTTTACCTCTGCTAGAGATTTTTCAGGGAAGTCATGTGTACGTAGAACATGATTTACGGCGTTAGCTAAATCTGTAGCCGTATTGAGCAATGTGCCGTCGCAGTCAAAAACGATAGTCGTATATTTCATAGGGTCCTCCGATATTAAATTAATATGTACTTTTTAAGTATATGATAAATATGTAGAAAATCAAGAGAATAGACCTATTAGTTACTATAATTGTGTTACAATAATAGGAGTAATAAGTACAGTGTATAGGAGGCGTAGTATGACTGAAATACAAGCTCTTTTATTAATAAAAGCTACCCTAGAAGCTGCTGATATTCACGGTATCGAATCTATCTTGGCTGACGATTGTGAATATATGTCTACGGGCCGTGGCATTATTGGGCGTAATCGTAATGAAACAATCGAATTTTTGTCCTCTATGGCTGAGTCCATCAAGGCCGATAATGTGCCTGTTACATGTAAGGTCATGCATATTACCGATGTGTATGAAGAGGATGCTTTATTTTCTATGGGGCGTCATGGCTTAACCGTTTCTTATGAAAGCGGCGATAATTATGTGTATCTGCTATTTGTAGATTTAAATGACGAGGGAGTAGTTGACCGTATCGTATCTAGTCAGGAAAATTATAGCATTGAGTATGATAATCTTTATTTTGGAGCTGATGAAAATGCATATGCTTTCACGACTCCGCCAACGACTGTAAAAGATTGGATTACAGCACTTAGCATGTGGCTTGAAACTGCAAATGTAGATGTAGACGATTTTTATCAATATATCGATGAAGACACGCGCGTTGTATTCCAAAAAGGTGATGCTGAATCGATTACTCTTGAAAGCGGTCTTGATGTAGAGGATTACTTTGATCAATTAATGAACCAACACTTTGATGCGGTGCCTCATATCATTCGAGATGAAGAAGATGGATTAATCTTAACCTACGGCCCTATGAGTGCCATTGCTACCCTCAATGAAGAGGGAGCATTAGCTCTTATCAGTATCTATATCGATACACGCGATGAAGATGAAGCGACTGATGAGGTTGGTTATATCGAAGAGGACTTAACGAAGGAAACTATTATTGAAGAGGAGCTATATTAGTCGATACTACTCATTTAATATATCTAATCTAATTAGGATTAATAGATAAAACAAAAACTACCAATTAAACATATATCTTTTAAACAGACCTTCTACTATGGAAGGATAAGCCACTAGATATTATGAATAACTGGTAGTTTTTTGTATTATTTACATTTCATCATGGTCTTTAATGAGACCAGCTTTTTTCTTTTTCCAGTAGGAGTAGTAGAACGGCAAGATTATGATACAGCCGCCTAGACCCCATAATAATTGGTTAGTTTGAGCTTGGGCAAGCATCCATAGGGATGTGCCGATAGCAATGACAGGAATTAAGTAGCCACCAGGAATTGTGTAGGAGCGAGCTTTATCAGCCCATTTGCGACGGAAGATAATGACAGCTAAACACGTTGGTAGATATTGTGTAAAACGAGATACCGCGCTGATTGCTGCTAGTGTTGTAAAGGAACCGGACCAGGCAAGTAAAACACTAGCAATGGCAGTAACGATAGCTGCTACATATGGTGCATTGTAACGATTACGTTTTGCCAAAGCACTTGGTAACATACCATCCTCTGCCATGGATGTTGCCACACGAGGAGCATAGTAAGCTTCGGCAAAGTTGATACCACCCATAGAGATCAATGTACCTATTAATACGATATACATACCAATAGGTCCAACAATTACGTTGAATGCATCTTGTACTGGAGCCTTGGTATTTGCCAAGTCAGTACCGAGTACACCAATAGATACGGCAAGGATTGCCATATACAGAACGGATACGAGAAGCATACACATGATAATAGCACGTGGTAAATTCTTTTTAGGATTTTTCATATCCTCTGCAGCAATGGCAATAACTTCAAACCCTGTATAGGCAAAGAATAGAAGAACCGCAGCTTGAGCAAATGATCCATCTACATAGATGTCTTGAGGGAAGACTGGTGTAAAGTTAGCTCCATTTATAAAGAAAATACCAATTGCAATAAATAGGGCAAGAGGGACTAGCTTAGAAATAGTGATTAAGTTGTTAACGAATTTGGATACGTTAACACCAAATATATTTACAATGGTAAGACCTACAATTAAGATAAATGAAATGACGTCCTTTGCAAAATCACCACTTAAAGCTGGTACTGCAGCACCTAATGCTGTAGCAAAGCCAACGGCCATAGCCGCCCAGGCAATAACGGTTACGATCCATTTTAAAACGCCCACTTCAAAGGCCCAAAAATCACCTAATGCATGTTTTGCATATAGATAAGGACCTCCATTACGTGTAAATAGGCTGGCTGCCTCTGCAAAGCAAAGGGCGATACAACCTGCGATAACGGCGTCAAATAACAGGACGCCTAAGCTAGCGGAACCAATTATAGAATATGCTTTGTTTGGTAGTAGGAAAATACCTGTCCCTACAATACCATTGATGCCAAGGAGTACAATACTCCAAAAGTCAAATTTTCCTGTTTCTTTCATGATACAATCTTCCTACTATTTAGTTATATTTTCTCGAACTGCTTTTACGAATGCAGTAAATAAACGTTTTGCATTTTCATCACTTGTAGACATCATTTCTGGGTGGAATTGACAGGCGACTAACCAAGGATAAGATGGGTCCTCTAAACCTTCTACAGTACCATCCTTAGCTCTTGCTACAACTTGTAATCCTTTACCGACGTTTTTAACTGTTTGGTGATGATGGGAATTCGTAATCCAAGTATTGCAACCTATAGCACTAGCTAGTTTTGAGTTGGTCTCAATCTCTACAGTATGGGTACCAAGAGAAGGTGTTTGATTCTGAGAGTGTTTTATTGTACAGTTTTGATCATATTTTAAGTCTTGGAATAAAGAACCGCCACGATATACATTTAAGATTTGTAAGCCACGACAGATGCAAAAGATAGGAATTTGTCTTTCCTCTGCTGCTTTGATTAAAGCAAAGTCGAATTGATCGCGCTCCGGAAATACATCGCCAATACCTTGCAAAGGTTCTTCTCCATAGTGGAGAGGGTATACATCATGGCCGCCGGATAATAGTAAGCCGTCAAGCTTTGCTACCGTTTCGCGAGCTACATCAAGATTTTCGGTAAATGGAATTATAACAGGAATGCCACCAGTCTCCTCAATAGAACGAGGATAGTCTTGGTTTACGTAAGAACGCAATAAATCTACGTAAGGACCACCATTATCTCGTGAGATATTGCCAGATATGCCAATGAATGGTTTCATCATAATATCACCTCATATGTGTAAAAAACTGTACAACCTTATGTTAGTGTATCAGATTTTATGGATAAAAACACTACTAATAGATATAATTATAAGACTTATAATAGAGAAAATATGTTAAAGTTGATACATTTTACTATATTTTCTTTCAAGATATAGTTGTATATGTTTAGTGCGAAACATGATATGATAAACTACGAATGAACTGTGCGGGAGGTTTACTATGGTTTTTCTAACATCCTTACAAAGTATAATACCTATTGTACTGCTTATTTTGTTAGGATATATATTAAAAGGGCGGGGCATGTTTAACCCCACTTTTAGCGGTAACTTATCGCGATTTATCATGTCGGTTGCGTTACCAGCGGGAGTATTTGTATCTGTATTGCATCACCTACATACTTCAGATATTTGGAATTTACGATATGGCATGTTAGTAGTTGTCCTAACATATGTTATTGCATATATCGTAGCGTTTATTATGATGAAAATGTTGAAAGTTCCTAAAGGACGACGTGGTATTTTTATCAATATGGTAGTAAATGATAACTGCTTGTTTATCGGGTTACCAGTGCAAATTGCACTTTTTGGTCAAGATGCGCTGCCGTATTTCCTGTTATATTACATCGGTAACACTATTTCCGTATGGATGGTGGGAGTATTCCTTATAGAACTAGATCCATTGCCAAATTCTGAAGTAGATTTTAATAATGGCTCCCATAAGATTGATAGTATAAATAATGGTTCAGTATCTACTGAAGGTAAAAGCAAGAAACCTAAATTTGATTGGAAGAAGTTATTACCACCACCATTGTTAGGTTTTTTTGTGGCTTTAATCTTCTTGTTTTTTGAAATTCCTTTACTTCCAATTTTGCATACTACCTTGAATTACTTAGGTGATATGGTAACCCCACTATCCTTGATTTATATAGGTATTGTACTTCATGATGCGGGCTTAAAAAGCATGCGTTTAAATAAAGACTCCATCGGTGGAATTGTAGGACGATTTGTCATTTCTCCGATTATCATGTTTTGTCTGATTACGGTCTTACAATATGGAGCAGGCATTGTATTAGAGCCAATCGCAATCATCACCTTTGTTGTACAATCAGCAGGACCAGTCATTGCTGTATTACCAATTGTAGCTAATGAATCAAAAGCTGATTTGCCATTTGCTACAGGTCTAGTTATGATCAGTACCATATTATTTGTTGTAGTAATTCCAATCATAATGGAAATTTTAACAATGATAGGTATACAAGCTTAAAATAAGGAAAAGATTAAAATAAGTAAATAAAAAATAGGTTTCTAATGGTCATATAGGTGGTGACTATTAGGAACCTATTTTTATGTAAGTATATACAGCTTATCTAAAGAATCTACCAACGAGTGGCATGCTAGCACCATCGTTTTTATTAAGGCCTTTTAAAAGAACCATGATAATTACGTATAGTAGTAATCCTTCAATACCTGTGAGTATAAAGTTAGCCCACATTGGTAGGATGTCTATTAAGTAATGGTAACTCATGAAAATAAGTATACCCATAACACCGGCACTGACCACGTTTTTCCAAAGCAGGGAAATATCAAGGAAGTAGCCTGTGTATTTTTTGATATAAATCAAGTTAAGTAATGCGGCAAAGCCAATATCAGCAACGGTTGCCCAGGCGGCACCGCCGATACCAAGCCAAGGAATAGCAGTCAGTGTCCAGTTAAGGATGACCTTGATTATGAGGGAAATCCCCATATTTATGACTGGAATACGTGGTCTGTTGAGACCTTGTAAAATACCTGTTGTTACTTGATGTACACCTAGGAAGAATATAGAGAATGCCGTGATTTGCGTTGCTAGTTCTGCCTTAGGCGCATTGTAAATCAGTGTAACAGTTGGGGCAGCAAGTACATATAATAGCACTGTAAATGGTACGGTTGCCATAAATGTTAAACGCATAGAGCCAGCAGTGCGATCATATATACCTTGATGATCGCGTTTTGCAAAGGCATGAGAGATAGCTGGTACAATGCTTGTCGCAAGGGCTGCGGTAATGATGGTAGCCAAGTTGATGAGCGGTACCGCCATCCCAGTAAGGTAACCGAAGAGTTCTGTTACTTCGTTCATTGGGAAACCCGCATCTAATAAGCGACGTGGTACGATAAGTAAGTCGAGATTCGCCGTCAACGGTAACATGATACTTGCTAAGGAAATTGGAATGGACAATGTTAAGAGTCGTGACAAAATTTCTTTAGCTGATTCACGAGGCCCATCGTAGCTTTCACCAGTACTACTTGCCTTAGGTAATTTATAGTAGTAGTACAAGAGCACTAGGAAGGCACCAAAGGCACCTACACCAGCACCTAAGCTAGCGCCACCTGCCGCGGCCGGTAAGCCGTAAGGTAATAAAATAGCAGCAGCACCAAGCATAACGATAACCCGTAGCAATTGTTCTACAATTTGGCTAATCGCCGTAGGCGTCATCATTTCATAGCCTTGGATATACCCGCGGAAACAGGAAATCCATGTTACAAAGAATACTGCCGGAGCGAGCGCGATAATAGAGTAGTAGGCACGGCTTTCAGCAATGAGACCACTAGAGATTAACCAATCTGCACCAAAGTACATGGCAAGACTGGCGATAAAACCTGTAATAGTCAACATTGTAAAAGAAATATTGAATACTCTCTTAGCACCACTAAAGTCGTGTAAGGCTAATCGTTCTGCCGTCAAAATAGAGATGGCAATCGGCACACCTGCGCTCGAAATTTGCAATAGTAACAAATAGATAGGAAAGGCCATCTGGTAGATGCCAATCCCTTCACCGCCCAAGATGCGGGATAGAAGAATCCAGTTGATACTACCGATGGCTTTCACTACGAAACCGGCAATGGTTAAAATTAAGGTTCCTTTTAAAAATCCACTAGCCATTGATTATAGTTTGTTGGAAGAACCCAATACATTTTTAATTTTGTGAGCTACCATGCCTTTAATAGCATCACGAGCAGGTCCTAAGTATTTACGAGGGTCAAATTCGGATGGGTTTTGAGCCAAGTATTCACGTACAGATGCGGTCATAGCAAGACGAAGGTCTGTATCGATGTTGATTTTGCAAACCGCCATTTGAGCTGCTTTGCGAAGCATTTCTTCAGGAACGCCTTGAGCACCAGGAATGTTGCCACCGAATTCATTACATTTTGCTACGAATTCAGGCAATACGGAGGATGCCCCATGCAATACGATAGGGAAGTTAGGCAATAATTCGCCAACTTTTTTCAAACGATTGAAGTCGAGGTAAGGGTCGCCTTTGAATTTGTAAGCACCATGGCTAGTACCAATAGCGATTGCTAAGGAGTCTACGCCAGTTAGGTGTACGAATTCAGCAGCTTGTTCTGGGTCTGTAAAGCGAGCATCTGCATCGGATACGTTTACATCATCTTCAACACCAGCCAAACGGCCTAATTCTGCTTCTACTACAACGCCATGAGCGTGAGCATATTCAACAACTTGTTTAGTGATTTTTACGTTTTCATCGAAATCATAGTGAGATGCGTCGATCATAACGGATGTGAAACCACCATCTACACAGTCTTTACAGATTTCAAAGGAATCGCCGTGATCAAGGTGAAGAGCGATCGGTAAGTTGCTGTCTTCAAGAGCTGCTTCTACGAGTTTAACAAGGTAAATATGTTTAGCATATTTACGAGCACCTGCAGATACTTGCAAGATAAGAGGGGATTGTTCCTCTTTCGCTGCATCTACAATACCTTGTACGATTTCCATGTTGTTTACATTGAAAGCGCCAACAGCATAGCCGCCTTCATAGGCTTTTTTGAACATTTCTGTAGTAGTAACTAATGGCATGTTGTCCTCCTTGGCTCTAGAGCCTGTCATATCATGTTATTAATACCGTGACTGCTAGTATTTCTAGCGCATATGAGCTAGATAAAAAAAACTAGTGTTATTGCAATCATATATCAATTCAAGTTAAGTATATCAAGAAACACTATAAAGGGCCAATATTTTTTGTATAACTTATGCATAAAATTCGTCTTGTTATGTGACCCATGTGGGTTATTTCTGTGTAGGAGCATTTATTTAAGGTATTATATCAGCTCAATCGTTTAGCAATACGTTCATATCCTCTGGCATTTCTGCATGCAGTTCGAGCCATTCATTTGTTACGGGATGGTAAAAGCTTACGCGCGCTGCATGCAGTGCTTGGCGTTGGATAGATTCTAGATGACCACCGTATAAGTCATCACCAGCTAGTGGATACCCTAGTTGAGATAAATGAACTCGAATCTGATGGGTGCGTCCTGTGTGCAATAAGCACCGTACATGGGTAAACTGATTATAAGATGTAAGCGAATTGTCAGTTGAACATACATTACTATTATTATTCATCGTAATTACATCATCAGAATTAATCTTACCACTACTGATTTTGCTTGTATTTTTACTAATAATAGTTATATCCGTGCGAGCCGGCTTTCCTTGGCCTGTACAACAACGCTCAATGATACTGCCTGGTTTACGACCTATAGGCCAGTTAATGCTTATAGGCACAGCAGGGAGATGTCCTTCTACAATGGCGTCGTAGTTTTTGTAAAAATGGGTGTGTTTTTTATCAAATGCATGTTGGACCACTGATGTTTTAGCAATGATGACAATACCTGAGGTATCCTTATCTAATCGGTGTACGGGATGGAAATCATAATGCTGATTTGTTTCTTGGTAGTAATGAAGTACACCATTTGCCAGTGTATGATCTCGTATGGTAGAAGTAGGGTGCATCAGAATACCAGCCGCTTTATTAATGACTAAAATATATTCGTCCTCATATATGATATCTAGTTCCATAGGGCTTAAACTAAACTCTTGCTCTGGTGTTAACTTCATAACGAGATGATCGCCACCGTGAATGAGCGTATTCCAAGTAGCAAATTTACCATTAACTGTTATGATGCCATCATTTCGTAAACGCCGTCGCATGCGCTGGGAAATATGCTGTTGTTTTATAATATGATTTATAGACTGTGTGTGTACATCAGAATCTACAATTAAGTCGATTATTGTTGCTGTTTTCATACGTATTATTATAACAAATAAAATATAAATGAAGAATTTTTCATAATTCGTTGTTTTTATGAAGGTTCATATAGTATAATTTGAATTATTAAATTTTATACATTATTTATGTGTGAACTTTTTTACTGTAAAACTGTGTGTTTAGTTATAACAGTATATTTTATGAACTATATATGTATGTTAACGACTGTATGGTTATAGCTTATTCTATAAAAGGAGAGGTTTATGAATATTAACAAGAAATCTATATTAGTCGCATGTGTGTTAGCGACTATGTCTACAACAACTTTTGCGGCGTCTACTACGACATCTACTAGTAGTACAACAGTAACAAACCAAGATACACCAACGTCTACTAGTACACGTGTTACTCGTGAGCAACATACAACGACTACATCAACTTCTACTGTTCGTACAGAGAGCTCTAGCTCCACTAAAAGCACAAAAGCTAGTGTAGGCGTTATGACTCCTCAAAAAATTGAAGAGCGTAGTGCACTTTCTGGCTATATCGCAGCTGATGTGGCGAGCGCATTAAACCCTTATCGCAATGCTCCTAAATCTTTAAAATCTGGTAAAGGCACTACTTTCAAAAATGACGAAGTGCTTGAACATGGTGTATTGGCAGCTATGAAACAAGGTGGTAAATGGGGTGTTATCCGTCCAGATGGTACCGTTGCTATTGAGCCTAAATATAAAGAAATTAAAGATGTTGATTATAAAACAGGCAATGTGTTAGCTCAAGTAGATAAGAAAACAGACACTTGGGTTACCCCTAAGGGTGTAGAAATCTCTGAAGAGGAAGCTTTAAAAGAACGTGTTAAACAAGAAGCAACTCAAGAGTATCCAAGCGATTCCTATGTAGAGTTTAAAGAAAAAGGTAAATATGGCTTTAAAACTACTGATGATAAAGTAGTGATTGCTCCACAATTCCGTCAAATTGTGACTGGATTTAGTGAAGACCGTGCTTTTGTTAAAAATGCTAAAGGTAAAATCGTAGCGATTGATGGTACTGGTAAAGAATTATTTAATGCTCCATCTAAAGAGGTATATAGATACCGTAATGGTCTTGCTGAATACCGTCGCTCCGTGAGTGGCTTTAATTTAGGTGGCCTTGTAGGTGGCTTCATCGTGGGCGGTATCCTTGGAGGTGCACTTTTAGGTGGTCAACATTATCACGTAGGTGGTTTTGCCTATGATGGTGCAAAACGTGGCTATATTGATCGTTCTGGTAATATTGTAATCGACAGCAAAAAAGATAAAGTATGGCCTATCACAGCCTATGGCACAGTAATCAAAGATGCTGGTAACTTATACTTTGTGAACCGTAAAGGTGAAGTTGTTATTCAACCAGGCGATTACGATGCAGGTGAAATGGATAAATTAAATGGTCTATTAGCGTTAAGAGACAATAAGACTGAGAAATGGGGCATTTTCGATGTATCAACAGGTAAGCAAGTAGTAACCTTCAAATATGATTCTATTTCCTTTGCAGGGACTGATCGTTTAGTAGTTGTGAAAGATCATGTTAAAAACCTTATCGATATGAATAGTGGTAAATCCTTGTATTCTGCTCAAACAGAAGCAACTATTGAACCGTTCAACAACGATACTGTAACATGGGTTCATACTGGTAAAGAGGGCTATACAATCATAGATAATAATGGTCATATTTTATTTAGAGATACAAACAAACTTATTGAAGACGCTAAGTCCTTTAACCATGGTTTCAGCTCTGTTAAGTCTAAAGGCAAATGGGGAATTATGAACTCCAAAGGTGAATGGCTTGTACAACCTACATATGATGCGGTAAACGTTTTATAATATAATTGGTTGTAGAATTCTTTTGAATTTGTATTGCCTTTAGTTCTGGCTTAATTAGTTTTTTAGTTATAGTTCTTAGCTATAGACTAAATACAACAGAATAGCGTTATATAGAACTAGCAATGTACATATATTATGTATGTTGCTAGTTTTTTATATTATTTGTCTTATGTATTGCGTTGCATAACCGTATTAGAGAACTTTCACTATACTTATAAAAGCTTCATTAATACATAGCTAACAATTATAATTAAGAAAATCGATTTACCTAGAAAATAAGCCTATTTTAAGGTATAATTATAGAGATGTATTCCGTTTTGGTGTAGTTTTACACTTTCACTTGGAATATGAGGATGATGAAAGTAATGCTATGAACCTTATGCCCAACAGGTTCAGGTGTAGGAGGTATAAAATGGCTAAAGATTGTTCCTTTGACGTTGTGTCTGAAGTGGATATGCAGGAAGTGGATAATGCGGTAAACCAAGCAAAAAAAGAAATTGGTACGCGTTATGATTTTCGTGGCTCTAAAGCGGAAATTAGTCTTGAAGGTGACACTATCAAAATCATCGGTGATGATGAATATAAATTGAATGCCATTATCGATGTATTAAAAGGCAAGATGGTTAAACGTAACGTAGCGATTAAAAATCTTGATTACGGTAAGGTTGAACCAGCAGCAGGTGCAACAGTTCGTCAAATCATTACTATTAAAAAAGGCATTACTAAAGAAAATGCTAAAGAAGTAGTAAAAGCAATTAAAAACATGAAAATTAAGGTACAAGCATCTATCCAAGAGGATCAAGTGCGTGTATCTGGTAAGGATAAAGATGATTTGCAAGCAGTAATCCAAATGTTAAAACAATTGGATATCCCTGTAGAATTGCAATTCGTTAACTTCCGTTCCTAATAACATATGTTCATAGGATAGGGTTAGTTAGACTCGTTTGAGTCGCTAATACTATCAGTGTAGGAGGCCTTATGAAAGTGGAGGACATGAAGGGTGGCTATACCACAGGTTCATGTGCTACGGCAGGTATGAAAGCTGGTTTATTGGCCCTCTTAGATAAGAATATTGTGGACCAAGTGGTCATTGAGAACCCTCAAGGTCAGTACATTGAGGTTCCTATTAAAGCGGTAGAGGTTATATCCGATACAGAGGCAAAGGTGACTGTCATGAAAGACGGCGGCGATGATCCTGATGTAACCCATGGCAATGATGTGGAAACGACAGTGACCATTGATAATACTGGTGAACTGCGATTCCGAGCCGGCTTTGGTGTAGGTACTGTAACGAAACCTGGCCTTGCTATGCCACCAGGAGAACCGGCTATCAATCCAGGGCCCCGGGCAATGATGAAAATAGTTTTTGAAGAACATTGTGTCCATGGTCAAGGTGTGACGGTAACCGTTAGTGTTCCTAATGGTAAGGTATTAGCTAAGAAAACATTAAATCATACACTTGGTATCGAAGGTGGCATTTCCATTATTGGTACTACAGGTATTGTTAAGCCTATGAGTGAAGAAGGGTTTAAGAACTCGTTAGTGCCACAGTTGAAAGTTATGAAGGCTAACGGATGTGAAACAGCTGTTCTCGTACCGGGGCGTATTGGTCAAGATCTTGCAGAGCAAGTATTGGGTATCCATAAGAACCAAATGGCAGAAACAAGTAACTTTATCGGATTTATGCTAGAAAAGGCTGTACAGATTGGATTCAAGCGAATCTTAATTATCGGTCATATCGGTAAGTTAATCAAACTAGCTAGTGGTAGCTTCCATACTCATAATCGCATGAGTGATGGCCGTATGGAAAGTATCGTGGCCTATGCTGCTTTAGAAGGAGCATCCCAAGAGGTGTGTGAAGAGTTATTTAATTGCCAAACCACAGAGTCTACATTCCCTATCCTGGAGCGAGAAGGATTGACTGGTGTATACCAACGTGTTGTAGATCGTGCCTCTTTGCGTAGTGAGCGCTATATTGCTAACGAAGCAGAGGTGGGCATCATCATTACGACCTTAAAGGGCGAGATTTTGGCAATGGATAAGCATGCAAAAGAGATAGGAGAACTTGAACATTGGCACATACCTTGTATATCGTAGGCATTGGTCCGGGTAATCCTGATTATGTGGTGCCTAGAGGCCTTAATTTAATTAAACATGCTACAGTATTGGTAGGCAGTGAACGGTCCTTAGAGGACTTTCAAGAGCCTGGTCAAACTACATATCCTGTAACAGGTAAGCTCAGCGTATTAGCGGAGCAAATTGAGCGTGAACTCAACGACCATGACGTTGTAGTTATGGTTAGTGGCGATACAGGCTATTATAGCTTATTGCCCTATTTAAAGAAAAAATTTACTGCTAACCCTATTGAGGTGGTGCCAGGCATTAGCTCTATGACCTTTGCCTTTGCCCGTCTTAATGAGGTATGGCATGATGCGGATTTAATGAGCTTTCACGGTCGTCAACCGGCACCAGAGAAACTCGTATATGAAGCAGGTAAAAAGATGGGATTCTTAACGGATCCTGAATATAATCCAGCGCATATTGCGCGTATTTTAATAGATGCAGGTTGGCCAAAAGAAACGAGAGCGGCAGCGCTAGAGCGTTTGAGTTATGATGATGAAAAAATTGTAGACTCTACGTTAGAGGTGTTAACGGAGCTCGAAGGATTTGGTCACTCTGTAATGGTGGTACTAGGATGAGACATTTTTTCGGAATTCCCGATGAGGAATTTATCCGCGGCGACGTGCCGATGACGAAATGCGAGATTCGCAAAGCCGTTATGAACGAGGCACGCATCGAGGAAGATAGCATTGTCCTTGACGTAGGTGCTGGTACGGGCTCTATTTCTATTGAAGCAGCCTTGGCAGCTCCTAAAGGGCATGTATATGCGATTGAGCGCTTTGATAAAGGCATCGACCTTATCAATGAGAACATGAAGAAATTTAATGTAACTAATATGACTGTTATCAAGTCCAAAGCTCCGGAAGGCATGGAAGAATTGCCTAAGCTTGATGCGGTTATCATCGGTGGTAGCGCTGGTGGCATGACAGGCATCATGGACGAGGCGCAACGTCTGTTAAAAGTAGGTGGCCGTTTAGTTGTAACTGCTGTAACGATGGAAACTGGCTATACAATCCTTAAAGAGTTGAAAGGTCGTCCTTTCACGTATGAAGGTTACCAAATGTCCATCAGTCGTTACCGCAAGGCTGGGCCTTATCATTTGTTAGACCCATTGAGTCCAATTTTCATTGTATCTGCAACGCGTATCGCAGAAGGAGAGTAATATGGTTGACGTATATATTGTAGGCGCAGGCCCTGGGGATCCTGAGTTAATTACTCGCAAAGGGTATCGTTTAGTGCAAGAGGCAGATGTTGTAATTTATGCGGGTTCCTTGGTAAACCCTGCCATTTTAGAGGCTTGTAAACCAGGCTGTGAAATCCATAACAGTGCTACTATGAACCTTGATGAGGTATTGGCTGTTATGAAAGCTTCTGTTGAGGCTGGTAAAAGCGTAGTTCGCCTTCACACAGGTGACCCTGCTATTTACGGTGCTATTCAAGAGCAAATGGATGCACTTGCTAGCATGGGGATTTCTTATGAAGTCGTACCAGGTGTAAGCTCTTTCCTTGCTACAGCTGCGGCATTGAAACAAGAATATACATTGCCAAATGTATCTCAAACAGTCATTATTACGCGTATGGAAGGTCGTACACCGATGCCTCCAAAGGAAAAATTGCGCATGTTAGCATCTCATGAAGCGACAATGTGTATTTTCCTTAGCGTTCAAATGTTAGATAAGGTTGTAGCTGAACTCATCGAGGGCGGTTATGACAAAACGACTCCAGTGGCTATCGTGGTAAAAGCTTCTTGGCCAGACCAACGTATTATTCGTGGCACATTGGAAACTATTGCGGACATCGTAGCTAAAGAAGGCGTATTGCGCCAAGCTATGATCGTTGTAAGCCATGTATTAGATAGTGAATACGAATTGTCTAAACTCTATGATAAAGGCTTTGCTCATATGTACCGCAGTGCTAAGGACTAGTATAATGAAAGAACTAGAAACTGTTGTGCCTACGACGGGAGCTAAGAAGAATAGAACGGCTATTCTTTCTGTATCTGAACGAGGCGCAAAGCTAGGTCAACGCATCAAGTCTTTGGTGGCACCTCATGCAGATTGCTTTGAAAAGGAAACCCGTCCCTCTGGTGGTGAGGCTATTTATTTTGATTCCCTCAAAAGCCATATCGGACAGATTTTTAAGGATTACGATCAAGTATTATGCATCATGGCACTCGGTATTGTAGTGCGCATGATTGCACCGTATATTGAGCATAAATCTAAGGATCCTGCGGTAGTCGTAATGGACGAAGTAGGGCACCATGTAATCAGTTTATTATCTGGTCACCTTGGGGGTGCCAACGAATGGACACAGTCCATTTCACTGGCCATCGATGCGGACCCTGTTATTACAACCGCAACGGATGTAAACGGATTGCCTGCGCCTGACGTGTTGGCGCGCCACGAGCATCTGTTGGTAGATGATTTTCAAACCTTAATCAATGTGAACTCTGCCATTGTTGGGGGAGAGCGTATTGATTATTATATCGATGAAAGCTTACCGAATGCAAAGGAACTAGAACAAGCTGCGAAAGCTCATATTGGTGAACATGGCATAGTTCACGTTGTTTCTTTGGAGCAACTAGAGTCTATCCCATGTAAAAATGATAGTGCTAAAGCGGGTTCATCTCGGGTTGTAATTACCGATAAGGTGATTACTGAGCATGGTCATCAATTGATTTTACGCCCTCGTACATATACGGTGGGCATTGGTTGTCGTAGAGATACGCCAAAGGAATTGATCCTTGACGCCATTCAACAATCTTTGACAGCGCATAAGCTTTCACCAAAGAGCCTTGTAACAGCGGCATCGGTCATCGTTAAACAAGATGAAGTAGGCCTCTTAGAGGCTATGCAAATTATGGGGTGGCCTATCGTGTTCTATACACAAGACGAGATGGCACCACTCATTGAAGAAGAAAAATTAAAAGAATCTAATTTTGTAAAAGGAACTATAGGAGTAGGAAACGTATGCGAGACAACAGCATTACTAGCGGCCAAGAGCCGAACACTAATACAGCACAAAACAATTTATCCCAAAACAACGGTAGCCATTGCACAGGTAACATCAAAGTAATTGGCATTGGGCCTGGCGATGAAGAGTTCATGACACCTCAAGCGCGCGAAGCCATCTTAGCGGCTGACCGTGTTGTAGGTTATTTGACTTATCTTGACTTGATTAAAGACCTTATCGAAGGTAAAGAAACTGTAGGCACTGCCATGATGCAAGAGGTAGATCGTTGCCAACAAGCTGTTGATTTAGCGGTAGAAGGCCATCAAGTCGTAGTTGTATCATCTGGTGACTCTGGCGTATACGGCATGGCAGGTCTTGTGTTGGAACTTGCTAATAAAGTACCAGCAGAAAAACGTCCTTCCGTAGATATCGTACCTGGCCTTAGTGCTGTAAACGTAGCGGCTTCTGTTTTAGGCGCTCCGTTGATGCATGACTTTGCAGTTATTTCTCTTAGTGACTTGATGACTCCATGGGATTTAATTAAAAAACGTGCTGACCTTTGTGCACAAGGTGACATGGTTATCTCCTTGTACAACCCGCGCAGTAAAAAACGCGTTACTCATTTAGATGAAGTTCGTGAAATCGTTCTTAAATACCGCGATCCTAAAACACCTGTTGGTATCGTGCAAAAAGCAGGTCGTCCAGGGCAACACATGGTAATTTCTGACCTTGAGAATTTCACAAACGAAGAAGTGGATATGCAAACACTTGTTATTATCGGCAATAGTCAAACCTATGTTGAAAATGGTCGCATGATTACACCTCGAGGCTACAAATTATGATTTGGGTCATCGCTGGTACCTTGGATGGTCGTACCTTAGCGGTAGACATCCAAGAACGGACAGGTGAAGAGGTTCTCGTTACTGTTGTGAGTCAGTATGGGGCAGAGCTTGCTGCCCATAAAGGCATTACTGTTCATACGGGCCGTCTTGATCAAGAGGCTATGCAAAATTTGATTAAGAAACACAACGTACGTTTATTAATCGATGCAAGCCATCCGTATGCTGCTATTGTTACAGCTACGGCTCAAGATGCAGCAAAAGCTAAAGGTATTCCTTTTGTTCGCTTTGAACGTAAAGAGGTGCCATTGCCAGACTATGATAAATTGCATATCGTAGTGGATGAGGTAGAAGCAGCTAATTTGGCTGGCAAATTGGCAAAGGAGAATAACAAACATGTGTATTTGACCACAGGTAGTAAGACAATGCACATCTTTGCTAAATCTGAGGCTTTACAAGATTGTGAAGTATGGACACGTATTTTGCCGACCGCCGAGGTGTTACAAATGATGGAAGACCTCAACGTGAGTCCTAAGCGCATTGTTGCTGTCCAAGGTCCATTTTCTTATGATATGAACCGCATCATGTTCCACGATACACAGGCAAGCGTTGTAGTTATGAAAAACTCTGGCCTTGTAGGTGGTGCTGATACAAAATTACAAGCAGCTATGGATCTTGATATCCATGTTATTGTTATCGATCGTCCGCGTGTTAAACTTGAAAGCCACGTGGTATCGTCAAATGATGAATTTTTTAAATTATGGGAGGACACTAATGGATTACGTTAAAAATCCTAAAGCTATTGAAGATAAAAGCATGGAAATCATTTACGATTATGTAAAGGATTTAGGTTTAACAGATGATGAAGTGCGCGTTGTATCTCGTACAGTACATGCGTCTGGTGATGTCGAATATGCTCAACTCGTAAAAATGAGCCCTGATGCTGTTCAAAAAGGTATTGAAGCATTGGATAATGGTGCAGATATTTATACAGATGTAGAAATGGTTCGCACAGGTATTTCTAAGCCAGCTCTTAAAATTCGCGGTAATGAAGTGCACTGCTTAATTAAAGACGAAAACGTAGCTAAAATGGCTAAAGAGTTGGGCGTGACTCGCTCCATCGCAGCTATGCGTACATTTGGCAAACAATTAGAAGGCCAAATCGTAGCTATTGGTAATGCGCCAACTGCATTGTACGAAGTATTGCGCCTTGCTTTAGAAGAAGGCATTAAACCAGCTCTTATCATTGGTATTCCTGTAGGCTTCGTAGGTGCTGCAGAATCCAAAGACTATCTGATGGAAGTATCTCCGGTTCCTTACATCACTGTAAAAGGCAACAAAGGTGGTAGCCCAATCGCTGCCTCCGTATGTAATGCATTGCTTTACACAGACGTAAAACGCAATGACATGCTCTTCGTAGAAGGCAAAGAATCTAAATAGTACAAAACCCGAATCGTGTTTTAGTAGTTTTGCGATTCGGGTTTTACTGTATATATTTTTCACAATAATTGCTAAACATAAATTAGATAAACACAGTAATTATGCTATATTAAATTTCTTATAATGTAGTATCTGTAAAATAGAGTTCATTTTATAAGAGACTTATATTACATTAGGTAGGTTTTGAGAGGGGGTTCATATGGCATCTAGTAATGAACGAAAATTATTTCGTGTATCAGTGATTTGTATCTTAATCATCGCCGTTATTATGAGCATGATTATATCTCTTATTTGGGGATCAACACCCGTATCATTAGCTGAGATTTGGCATACATTATGGTCTAGTGAGCTAACTGACACATCTTCACAAATTATTTGGAATATTCGATTGCCTCGCAATATTGTAGCTGCGTTAGTGGGGGCTTGTCTAGCTGTATCTGGTGCAATTTTGCAAGCAGTTATGAAAAATCCTCTAGCAGATCCACAGATTGTAGGGGTATCCTCTGGTGCAGGGCTGGCTGGTGTTATCATATTTATTTTATTCCCTGGGTATGATCATATAGTTCCGTTGGTAGCCTTTTTAGGTGCTATGGCTGCAGCACTCATGGTGTATGCACTAGCATGGAAAAATGGAGTGCGACCTAGTCGTATTATCTTAGCTGGTGTTGCGGTCGCAGCCTTTTTAGGCTCAGGTATTTCAGCACTACTTGTATTCTTCGGTGATCGTGTACAAGGGGCATTGCTTTGGATGGTAGGAGGACTCGCTGCACGCAGTTGGCCTCAGGTAGAAGTGCTGTTTCCATATGCTATAGTTGGCCTTATTTTTGCCTGTTTAGGAGCTAAACGACTTACCATTTTAAGTTTGGGTGATGAAACTGCAAAGGGATTAGGCCTTAAGGTGGAACAAACACGGTTTATTATGACTGCAGTGGCTGCTCTTTTAGCGGCTGGTGCTGTAAGTATAGCTGGGCTTATCGGATTTGTAGGTTTGGTTATTCCCCATATGTTACGTCTTATAATCGGTAATGACTATGCATATTTACTGCCTGGATCCGCATTATTAGGCGCCCTAGTTCTTGTTGTTAGTGATACAATAGGACGTGTTATGTGGAGCCCTATAGAGGTACCAGTGGGCATTATTATGGCATTCTTTGGAGCGCCGTTCTTCTTGTATCTATTGAGGAGGGATAACTAATGAATACCGCTATTGATGTAAAACAGTTATCCGTAACTCTTGGCAATCGTCATATTCTACATGACATTAATGTATCGGTTCCTATCGGTAAAATTACGACATTAATAGGGCCTAATGGCTGTGGTAAAAGTACGCTTTTACGATCTATGATCGGATATATTCATAGCCCTCATGAATGTATTACCATATTTGATAAACCGTTACAATCATATTCTCAAAACAATCTGGCACGGCAAATGGCATTTTTGCCACAAGTACCGAATATGCCAAAGGATATGACTGTAGAAGAATTGGTATATTGTGGACGGTATCCATACCAAACATGGTGGAAAAACACGGCTAAAGAAGATCGTGAGATTGTTGACTATGCGTTACATATCACGAAAACGAATCATTTGCGAGAACAATTAATCCCATCCCTATCTGGTGGTGAACGGCAACGCGTTTGGATTGCTATGGCGCTAGCACAGCAACCAAAATTATTAGTCTTAGACGAACCAACAACATATTTAGATATTAATCACCAATTAGAAATTATGGAGTTATTGAAACGATTAAATAAGGAACAAGATTTAACCGTTCTCATGGTACTTCACGAACTAACACAGGCGGTTCAATATTCACATTATATGGCTGTTATAAAAGAAGGCCATTTAGTAGCATCAGGAGAGACAAGTAAAATTATATCGGATGAGTTGTTTAGAGATGTATTCTCTGTAGATGTACAACTTGATACATTTGATAATAAAAAATATGTGCGCGTAAAAGGATTAGTTGAGTAGCTTGATACTAATAGAAAAAGAGGGCATTCCCTATTTGGGGGATGCCCTCTTTCGCATGATACAATATGTTAGAATGTAACATTAATACCATATGCTTCTTTAACTAAACGTGCCATAGCTTCAGGTGTTTGTAGTCCTGGGTTTAATAGGAATAGTTTAGATGGTAAGTATATTACGCGGTTATTTTGTACGGCTTTTAAATTAGCCCATGCAGGATTATCTGTCATAGCTTGTTTCATAGCTTTTGTAATTTCTTCTTCTTTACCCATTGTAACAACAAAGATAATATCAGGGTTATCTGCAGTCAATGTTTCAAGAGAGTAAGGGACAGTTTTATCCTTGGTTGTACCCTCTAGGTGAGAGGCAACAACATTTGTCATGCCTAGCTCTTTTACCATGGATGCAGTAACTGCTTCATCAGTTTCGGCAGTTACACCCTTTCCTGTGGCACGTAATACGGCAACACGTGCAGGCTGTTGATTCTTAACAGCATCTTTTACCTTGGTAATATTGCTTTCATAGGTATTAATAACAGATTTAGCCTTATCTTGATGATTGGTTAACTCGCCAAGGAATGTTAACATTGGTACATTATCTTTAATACCATCGTAATCAAAAAGTACGGTTGGAATATTATTAGCTTGTAATTGGGATTCATATTTTTTATGTTGATTTACTAAACCCAATACCACATCTGGCTTCAAGCCTAATAGTTGTTCCATGTTGATATTTGCAGTTTGACCAAGAGCGGGTAGAGCTTCTAATTCTGGGGCTAATTTATCCGTTGTATTGGCACGGCTAATGGCTTTACCATCGACAGCATAAAGCATAGATAAAACAGAATTAGATAATACAGCAATTTTTTGTGGATCCTTTGGTACAGTATAGGTTTGACCATTAAAGGTCAACTCCTTCGTAGTAGCAGAAGAGCTGGATGTGGATTTACCACACCCAGCTATTGCTAGTACAACCATGACCAAAGTGAGACTACAAAGTAGTAGTTTTTTCATGATGTACTCCTATGTACGTTATATAACGATACTAGTTAAATTATGGATTGATTATTTTTGTAATGCGTCCCAAGATTCGTTAGCACGTTCAACGAATAAGTTACGGATGTTAGGATTTTCACCTAAGCCATGAAGGTAAGTATCTACTTTGAAGCCTTCTTTTTCAAGGATGGATTTATGGGAATCTGGTTCATTACCAGCCATGTCATTGTTTGCATGGTCGCCTGCAACCATCATGAATGGCATCAATGTAACGTGCTTAATACCATGTAATTTTAATTGAGGGATAACTTGTTCAAGATTTGGAGTACCTTCTACTGTGTAGACGAATACATTTTTCATACCAAGAGTATGGATGCGGTCTTGAATTACAGAATAGTAAGCATTGGAAGGATCTGGAGTACCATGAGCCATGATAAGAAGACCGTCTTCTTTGCCTAATTTAGGGAATTGAGATTGAACAGCTTTTAATGTTTCAATAACTTGGTCAGTTTGGTTTTCTTGACCCATCCAGTACATAAGAGATGTACCAAGTGTCATTTTTTTGAAATTATCTTTGTACAAATTATATACTGCTGCATCGTAGTTGTATTCCATACCAGGAATTACATCAAGGGATGCTAATGCAACGCGAGTGTAACCGTCTTTTTTTAGTTCAGCCAATGCTTCTTCAGGAGTTGGGTATGTAATACCTTCTTTTTGTTGGATACGATCACGAATAATATGGCTTGTGAAAGCTGTAATTACTTTTGTGTTTGGATGAGCTGCTTTAATAGCATCTACAGTTGCATCGATTGTTTTCGCACGAGTATCTTTATAAGTTGTACCAAAGCTCATAACAACCATAGCATCTTTGTTTGGCAAGTTTTGTAAAGCTTCAGTATTGTGTGTACGAACACCGATTGCAGAAGCTTCTTTTAATGCTGGAGTAGGGTCTTTTACTTCAGGATTTAATTGGTATGCAGCATTAGATACAACAGGTGCACCAAAGGATACTGCAAGACCTAGAATAGCGGATGCTAAAGCTAATTGTTTTTTCATTTCTATACTCCTAATTTATAACTATAACTACACTAATATGCAATCATTCACATAGTTCTAATATAATGAGAACTATGGATTTATCGCATATATATAACCTTAAATCAATCGTAGCAGAGGGGCTAAGGAGTGTCAATAAACCCTATACCCCTAGAAGTATAGAGAAAATAAGAAAGTATTAATAAATTAATGTGATGAATATAGTATGATAGTACATTTTATAATTATATTCTTGTTGGTTATAAGGGTATGAATATGTGAATATATAAGTGATTTTATTTGATCTTTTTTTAGGCATATTTTGATGGGGCCCCATAACATTACTACAAATATATTAAAAATGATGCCCTATACTTGTTTGCTCCTCGTTCCTGATGTCGCTACACAAGTACAGGTCATCATTTTTATTACTGTAGTTATGTAGGCGTCCCATCAAAATATGATATATAATAAATA
>OBUS01000372.1_pt1 | contig 35285 bp, 25 predicted proteins | sample 1475921 | NCBI WGS metagenome assembly OBUS01 (sample SAMEA2579948, study PRJEB22360) | human gut metagenome | reverse complement strand
CTTCCGGCGATTTGATCTGAACAAACCCACACCGAACCGCCCCGCCGCATTTCGATGCTGACGGGCCGATTGTTATCCGAACTCGCTGAAGGTTATTTCTTCAAAGCCGCCAAAGCTGCGAAGGGATTGGGGCGCTTCTTTTCCTGCGGTTCTTCCCCATCGCTCCATTCGCGCTTTTCTTCGCAGGCATCATGCACGACCATGCGCGGCAGCGCCAGAATGGCTTCTTCTTCAACCCACTTTTCGAGGTCGAAGTTGCGCGATCCTACGAGGACATCTTCGTCCTCTTCGTCATCCTCAATCGGAAGCGCATTGGCTTCTGCTTCCGTTCTTACCAAACGAAAGACTGCTCCTGAAGCAATGTGCACGGACATGGGCTTCAAGCATCGGGCGCAGGAAATGTCCACGTCGCCTTCCATATCGAGATCCACGGCAGGAAGTCCGCGGCGTTCGCCGAGCCCCGTCGCGACGAATCGGAGCGTGCCGTTTTCCGTGGCGGTGAAGCCGAGCAAATTGGGAAGATCCTTCACGGCAACTTCGCCTTCAATCGTCTCACCTCGGCGGGCGAGCTCAAAGATGTTAATGAACTGCGGCATGGCTCAATAGCTCCTCAACAAAAGTCTGCCTTCGCACAGCGAACTCCCCATCGAGCCTTGGTATGTATATGGCTCTTTGGTTCGAGCGGCACCAAGTCTAGCCTATCCGCATCGAATCGCTCTTTAAATGCAGTGTCTATAGAGGCTTGCGACTACAATCCACTACACCATGAAGCCTCTCCTTATTCTTGCCTCAAGCTCCCGCTACCGGCGCGAGCTCCTGGATCGACTGTGTCTGCCCTATGAATCCATTTCTCCGGATGTGGATGAAAGCGCTCAGCCCGGCGAAACGCCGCGAGAAACAGCCCTCCGTTTGGCCGAACTCAAAGCGCGTGCCGTCTGGAATCAGCATCCGGGATCCGTTGTTATCGGCTCCGATCAAACGGCCGACCTGCACGGCGTGCGGCTCGGCAAACCCCATACCCGCGAAAATGCGGTGAAGCAGCTCAGCGCCATGCAGGGTGAAGAGACCGTCTTTGCGACGGCACTCTGCGTCATCGACGCCCAAGGGCATGCTCACACCGCCGAAAGCCTCACACGGGTGCGCATGCGTCCTTTGAGCCAAAGCGCAATTGAAGCCTATATCGACCGCGAAAAACCTTTTGACTGCGCGGGTTCAGCGAAAATTGAATCGCTCGGCATTGCACTGATGTCTGCCGTATCCTCGGACGATCCCACTGCGTTGATTGGGCTTCCGCTGATGAAGCTCACGACACTGCTTAAAGAGGCCGGCATCGAGGTGCTTCCCGGCCTATAAACGCAGTCATTGCCCGAAACTTTCATTCTGCCCGCTCGTTTTTCCGTTTTTCTAAGGACGCCGTGATGTCTGGTCAGCTCTATCTTCTGCCATGCCCCATCAGCGAAGCACCAGCGCTTGATGCGCTTCCGGCGTCGACCGTTGAAACGGCCCGCCGCATTGATCACTTTCTCGTTGAAGCGGCCCGAACGGCCCGCGCAACGCTTAAAGCCATGGGTCATCCCAAACCCATTGCTGAACTTGACATTGTTGAAATTGGTCATGATCCGGCCCCCGAATTGATCAGCGAATGGCTCCAGCCGGTGCTTGACGGCGCCGATGCGGCCGTTCTTTCCGAATCCGGCTGCCCCGGCGTTGCCGATCCCGGTGCGCAGATTGCCGCACGGGCGCATGAATTGGGCATTCGCGTCGTACCGCTCACCGGCCCCAGTTCGATTCTCTTAACGCTCATGGCTTCGGGGCTCGACGGTCAGCGCTTCCGTTTCTCGGGCTACTTGCCTAAGCACGATGCCGAACGGCGCGCTGCCATTCTGGCTGCCGAAAAAGCGAGCCGCGCAAGCGAAACACAGCTCTTTATCGAAACACCGTACCGCAACACTGCGCTCCTCGATGCGCTCCTTGAAACACTGGCGCCCGACACACGGCTCACGGTAGCGATTGACGTCACGGGACAAAACGAATCCATCCGCACATTAACAGCTGCTGCCTGGAAGGCGATTCCTAAAGCAATGCGCACGCTGCCGAAGCTCCCGACTGTATTTGCTTTCCTCGCTAAGCCAGGCAAAACTGCGCCTCGGTATGCCCCGGAATGTGCCGGCGGCAAGCGTGCCCATACCGCACCGTCCTCCAAACCTGCGGTCCTCAACAATCGGCCGAAGCAAGCTAATAAAACGCACCGGCCTGAAGGATCGCCCGTCAAGACACCCAAAGGAGGTCGTTGATGGACGCCATCATCGAATACGCATCAACGCCCGAAGGCATGCTCATCGTTGTCGGTGTTGCCTTCATCGGCATCGTTTTGCTCCTCACGGCGCTCATTTTCTGGATTGGATCGCTCCTGCGCCGCCGCGGCGTCAAGATCGATCAGACGCCCGATACGGACGACGAGACCGCTGACAGCTCTCCCGCTGCGGACGAGGCCGCATCTCAAGATCCGCTGGCCGCATTTGACCGTGAAGCCGCAGAACAATCTGCCCGAGCCGCATCCAAAGCCCCTATTGCGCTCGCCCGTCTGCGGGCTGCCGGTCCTGACATTACCGCCGCTGCCGAACCCAAGCTGCCGGAGCCCGTTTTGGAACAAAACCCGTCCGTTCAGTCTGTTGCAGCTCCGGAATCCGCCCCCGCCGTCTCGGCTTATGCCGCAGAAGTGCAGCCGCCGATGCCTGCAGCTGCTGCACCGGCTTTTTGGGAATCCCCGGCAAAACTGCAGCCGAAGGCGCCCGATCCGCTCGCCGGCACTCGCTTTCTCCTCACGCTTCCCTTTGAACGCCGATCGGGCTTATCCATGGCTCATGCTGACCTCTGCGGGATTGGCGTGGAGGCGGTCTTTTTTGATCCGGAACCGGTTTCCCGTTTGGATGAAGACGCAGTGAGACTGGTGCCGTTTCTTCCGGCTAACGCGGCGAAGCTTCTTCTGACGGAATCGGACCGCGAAACGTTCAAAGCCGGCGCACTCTGCGCGCAGCCCGATGCTGTGCTGGAGCTCCCGGCCGGTCTCATTGCACTGGAATACAAATCTAAAGGCGGGCGCTTTGACGATCCGCTTCGCTGGGCTGAAACCATGCGCACCAAAGACCTGATCCAGACGGTGCTCGCCGCCGCAGCGCTTTCCGTCGCTGCGGGCCGCCCCGCTGCCCCGGTGCTTCGGACGACCAATGCCGTTTTCTTCCTGCGCCCGACCAACGAACTCAAAAATCTGCTTTCGGCTCATGTCCAGGAAGCCGAGAGCTTTCTGCTCTCCACGAGTGAAGGTGCGGGACGCCCGGGCATCAGCGCCTCGGACTACGCTGCACTGATGATTCCTGCGCTCGAAAAGCTTTATCCGCGGGAACCAAGTTCCGGATCCGAAGCCGGTGAAGCTGCGCATCAGGAAATGTTGAGAACCCGATAAACGACATTCTCAAAATATTTCTCGCAAAGCGAGCATATTTATGATGTTTTTTTTTCAAATAAGCATCTTCATTTGGCCGCCTCTGCAAGCAGCCGCTCGCTGAGGCGCATCAATCCATCAAATCGGATTCCACACACTGCTTTTGTCGGTCAAGCCGAACATTCAAATTAAAGGCGTAGCGGTCACCGGGATGATAAGAAACGGTGATCAAGAGTGTTTTTCCGCGGGCTGAAACATAACGGCGGCGAATCCTCAGGCAAGGTGTTCCTTCGGATTCATTGAGATTAGCTGCCGCTTCCGCTGTAAGCGTTGTGGCCTCAATGCTTTGCCTCACTTCAACACATGTTTTGCCATACAGCTCAGCAATTAACTCAATCATGAGTTTTTCAGGATGTTTAGGGGCTTCAGCCACTAATTTGGTCCATTCTCGATTAACATACTCCGACGTCCATGCGATGGGCGGAGCTCCTCGTTTTGAACCCATGCGGATCATAGAAAATCGAATAAACGTCTCTCCGGGCGGACACTGAATCTGTGCAGCCAATTCGCGGCTCACAACGATTTCTCTGATATCGAGGATATGACGCGGATTATGTGCTGCAAGCCGTCCCAAATCGGAGAGCGTGGAGAGTTCCTGATCAAATGTCTGTACTCTCCCACGGCTTACCACACGCGTTCCCACATGCGGCGTCCTTTGGATGAGTCCAAGGCGTTCGATCTTTGCGAGAGCAGCCCGCACTGTATGACGTGATACGCCTTCACTTTCGACGAGCTGAAGCTCCTTGGGAAGCAATGAACCAACCGGATAGCGTCCCGAGGAGATACCTTCGATCAGTTTCTCGGTCAGTTTGTCCTTAAGGAGTTCGCGCGTCATGGGGTGTCTCCATTTTGTCGGATAGAGAAACGCCGCCGGATGATGCTATGTTTTCCGCAGCATCCGGTGGCGTATCCAAAAGCTAACAGACTGTGGTCAGTAGAGACCAATCGCCTTCCACCAGAGCATGCCGCTTGAAAAGACAACGAGCACGCAGAAAGTGACAATACAGAAATTGATCTTATAAAACCTCGGGCGTTCGAAATAGCCCTGTCCGAAATAGATCGGCCCCGGACCGCCCGCATACTCCGTGATTCCCCACATGAAATTTGAGAAGATTGCGAAGCAGATGGCCACCATCGGCGCGGGTGCACCGGCTGCGATCGCTACGGATGCGAAGGGAACGTACATTGCAGCAACATGACCCGAAGCCGTAGCGAATACATAGTGCAGATAAATGTACGCAAAGCCAAGAATTAAGAAGGTTGTCACCCAATCAAGACCGTCCAAAGAAGAAGCAAAACCCAGTGACATCCACTTCACAAATCCGAGTTTCGTGAGTCCCGTAGCAAGCGAAATGATTGCACCGAACCAAACAACCGTATCCCAGGCCGCCTTGTCATTCAAAACATCCCTCCATTGAACAGCACCTGAAACAAAGAGGAAAGCGACAAGCCCCAAACCGATCGCATTGGCATTGAAGCCCGTAATTAAAGACGTTCCCCAACCAATCAGCGCGAGAATAAATCCGACCGCAACGAGCAGCTCCTGTCGTCCCATCGGTCCCATTTTCTTAAGTTCTTCACGTCCCATGACTCGAGCCTGCGGCGTGCGCTTCAATTCTGGGTCCATGAATTTGAAGGTCAGCAGCGGAAGTGCGATGAAGCAAATCATCGCAGGAACGAGTGCTGCCAGAAACCAAGACCCCCAGGTCAGCTCAACACCAAGACCGTCTTTCGCCAGCTGTGCGCAAAGCGGATTAGCTGCCATACCAGTCATGAAGAGCGCACCCGTGATCGGCGTGAACTGAAAGCACGTCATGATTAGGAAATCCCCGATGCGCTTCCCTGTCGGTCCCGGCTGAGAACCCAACACTTCATTGATGGACTTTGCAACCGGCAGGATGATGCCGCCCGAACGAGCCGTAACAGACGGCATCGCAGGAGCCATGATGAGGTCGGCAATACCAAGCGCGTAGGCAACACCCAATGAGGATCCGCCGAAAAGTGATAGTGCACGATAAGCAATTCGTCGCCCAAGACCAGACTGTACGAAGCCAAGTGAAAGCACGTAGGCCGAAAAAATCATCCAAACAGTGCCGGATGCAAAACCTTTGAGCACATCGTTTAGCGGCAGCGTATTGGTGAAATACGTTATCGCCAACGCGATAAACATCAGCGCACCTGAAGCAACAGGAGCGGCGAGAATGCCGGCAATGGTTGCCGCGAAGATCGCGAACATGTGCCATGCAGCGGGAGTAAGTCCTTCGGGCGTCGGGATTACCCAAAGAAGAACAAGCACAGCGATCGGCACGGACCAACGAATGAGTTTTGACTTATTCATGATGCGAAAGACTCCTGCAGATAAGCAGTTTCAGCCGCAGACAATGGGGCTTTCACACCCAAAACGATGCTTAAAAGCACTGCCGTTGCGGTGAAGTTGAGGCCTTAGGAAGATTGAACGGAACCATGGAAAATCAATGGATTCCCAGGAAGCGGTTCCGTTCGACCCTCAAAAGCGAAATAGGTCAGCAGGTTTTCGCCCACTTCTCGACAACGCGGTCAACAAACTCCGGCGCAAGACCGATGTAAGTGTGGGGATTGAGCATGTGGTCAATCTCGTCCTCAGTGAAGGCCGCTGTCACTTCCGGTGTACGCATCAGCACATCCTTGAGGGGAATTTCCTTCTCATAGGCCTCCATGCAGGACTTGTAGACGATTGAATGTGCCGTCATACGACCAAGCTTGCGGGCGAGGTGCATCATCACGCACTCACTCATCATCAGTCCCTTCTGCGCGAAGAGATTGCGCTCCATGTGCTTGGGGTAGACAATGAGATTCTTCAGAATGTTTTTGCTCTTTTCCAAAGCACAGCCAAGCATGTGGTAGGCACGCGGAATAGCCTCCCACTCAGAAAGGAAGCAGCCCCAGTCCCGCTCGTTTTCGCTCACCATGGACTCAACAATCGACGGGGCGATGCTGCGCACATTTCGGCAGAGCGCCAGAACGTTTTCCAACACTGCCGGATTGCGCTTGTGCGGCATCGTGGATGAACCGACCTTGCCCATAAAAAAGGGCTCTTCGAGTTCGAGGATTTCCGTGCGCTGCAGCGTCAGAATTTCGTGATTGATGCGGCCCAGAGTACCAGCACAAAGCGCGAGCACGGTCGCAAACTCTGCCTGACTGTCTCTGGCAACATGCCATGCAATCGTCGGTACGCCAAGTCCGAGAATTTCCATCATGCGTTTTTGGGTTTCAAGGCCTTTTTCCGGCTGTGATGCAAGCGTACCGACTGCACCAGACATTTCACCCACGAAAACGCGCGGAGCCATGGCTTCAATACGTTCGATGTCTCGTCCTAGTTCATCGGCCCAAACTGCGGCCTTGTAGCCGAAAGTGATCGGAATAGCATGCACAACGTGAGTACGTCCAGCCATCACTGTGTGGTTGTATTTCTTGGCGAGATCAAGGCAGTATCCCAAGCATGCCTTCATATCGCGCAAAATCACCTGATAGGCATCACGCTGCAAAAGCACCATGCCAGTGTCGACAATATCCTGACTCGTCGCACCCCAATGAACAAATTCCCCAGCATTGTCGGGAAGGACTTTCTTAAAAGCCTTCAACAGCGGCACGATCGTGATTGAAGATTTATAGAACTCACCGATTGAAGGAATATCGAGCAGTTCAGCCTTTGCATATTTATTGATGAGCTCCGCCTTTTCCTGCGGAATGACACCGAGCTCTCCCTGCGCTTTGGCTAAAGCCGCTTCCGTGTCAAGCCACTTCTGAGCCCAAGATTGGTCACTCCAGATCCGACGCATTTCATCAGTGGAAAACATGCAGCCGTGAATTTGAGAATCGATGGCAGTGGACGGCATAGTGAAATCTCCCTTCATGCATTAAAGAATCAACTTTTGTTTGCTCTTCCCGTTTAAGGCAAGAAACAAGCTTTAAGGTGAGGAGATTTTTCACGACAAGGCCCATCAGCGTGACCAAATCGAACTTATGTCTTGCATGAAGTCACATTGCAGTACCTCATGCCAAACTACTTATGTTTTAAATTTCAATGGAATAGCCTTATGTCCTTTGCGTACAAATAGAATAAAAGAACGGACATATACAGCTTTCATTGCAAGACAGGCGCACACATGACTCAAACACAGCCTTCTGCGCGAATAAGTACCATACATAAATGCATATGTACCACCGACGATAGTTGCTGCATGCTCTGATTTCGACATCTCTAATATTTCATCGAAAATTCAATATTGAAATAACTTATGTACGAAATATAAAAATTCACCATCGTTTCTTCATCTGATTATGGTGCCCATATTAATTTTTCAATTATCAATACAGAAAAGATAATTCGTTTTAAGTATTTTAAGCAAGAGCCACTATTAAGTTCATTTAAAAACTTACAACTTAAGTGGCTCTTTTTATCTCAACCTCTTATTCAATAGGTAAAACTTACTGTTCTCGATGGATTTTCCTTCAATCTGATCATGGAACCTTGAAATTGAACTGATGACATTGGTCGCAATAGTTCTCTGTTGGTCCGTGCTGCAGATGGCAGTTTGTGCAGTCTAATTGGTCCTGATAATGCGGCGAAAAGTGAGGATTCGTCGGTTTTACAGTCTCCGTCTTTGCAACAAGCTTTTTGAGATCATGACATTGCGTACAGGTCTCAATTGTGGGCATTTTCGGATTTGCAGCATCCGAACCATGACAAGCCGAGCACTTAACGCCTGCCGCTGCATGCCGATCGGCACCAAAGTGCTCGGCACTTGCAGCCGTACCGCAGAACGTGAGGATGGAGAATAAAACGAGAAGCACGGGGGAAACGCGTCTCATGGTGGGTCTCCTTAAGAAATGACGGAGCGATCAGATCTGACCGTTCCGTCGCGAACGCAAGTTTCTCAGCGAACGTTAACCTTTGACGACTTCAGCGCCGATGATGTAGCCCGCCGTGAAGCAGCGTCCCATACCGTGCTGTGTTGCACCGCCAGCAGATTCGCCACCGCAGTAAAGACCGGGGATCACTTTGCCTGCCATATCGACAACTTGGTTCTTACCGTTAACACGCAGGCCCGCATACGTATCATGTGTGCAGACAGTGCACCATGCGGCATAGAACGGTCCTTGCTCGATCTTGTAACGAGGCTTCGGTTTGTCAAAGTCCTCATCAACTCCCTTCTCAACAAAAGCGTTGTAGCGTGCGACCGTTTCCGCTAAACGTCCCTTAGGCATTTCGAATTTCTGATAAGGATTTTGAGTCAGTTTTTCCTGAAGTTCGTCGAGCGTATCAGCCTTAAAGAAGTAGCCTTCTTCACCTGAGTTTTCGTCGATTTTCCACTGCTCACGCTTAATAGCTGCACTATCAAAGATCGCCCACTGCGGACCTGCTTCCCAATCCGGTCCCTGAGAACCTTCATTGATGGCACAAGCCGCATCGATGTAGTTCCTAAACTGCGGCTTGATCTTCGAAGAGTTGCGCCAGTCTCCGTGCACGTATCCGCCGGATTTATCGAAGAACCCAAAGCAAGTGCCGTTCGGATAAGCTGGCTTGGTTTCATCATAGAAACGCTTGCCGGCCTGATTGACAGCAATGCAGTCCTGCCAATTGCCAACAAAGAGTCCTGTCGCTTTAACCTTTCCCCAGATCGGGCTCTGCGGCTTCCAGGCAACGTAGCTCGTACGCGAGCCGACAAAAGCGCCTCGGCGCAGTGCGCCATTGCGGTTCATTGCCTGATTGCAGCATCCCCAGAGTGCGGCGCCAATCGCCATTGCAGCCAATTCGCCAGAACCATCCTGCGGGGACCACTCGCCGCCGCCCAACTGGAATTCTGAGGTAAGGCGGGGATCAAACATTCGACGGAATTCAACGTTGCCTGTATTGCCTCCAGTAGCAATCACAATACCTTTGCGAGCCTTAACGGTGACGGACGGTTCATGGAAGTCAATATTGCCGTCCGTCTTCCAACTCACAAGAGGTTTTGTCTGGCCTGGCAGAATGGTTGGGGTGTAATGCGCTTCGATACCGAGGACCCGACCTTCAAGCGGCTGTTCGCGGAAGATCCGATCCATGTGATAGTTAAAGAGAAAGCGGATGTTCTTCCGCTTGCGTGCTGACTCATCGAGCGGCCGCATAACGGAGGTGCCGTTAGTGCCAGTAGGTGAAGGACCGCCCACGCCGTTCTTCCACTTGACGTGATGAGAGCGCAGTGCCGTTACGCCACTGGCGTGGTTTGCCTGGAAGTTGTCTGGAGCCTCATCTTCAAAGGGCAGTCCATTTGCAGCGAGGAAGTCATACACGGCAGGACCGTTGTATGCGAGAGCATGCTGTACGGCACGGTCTGCGAAGCGATAGTCGGGCATGCCATCAACTTCAGTGACAGACCAGTCAGTCAAATCTTGAAAATATGTTTCCGGATCATCCTGAATACCGTATTTCTTCTGTAAAGCCGTTCCTCCACCCAATGCAATAGAGCCAGCTGAGAGAATGGCATGACCGCCGACATCATAATTTGTATCGACGACAAGTACATCTGCACCGAAATCCGCCGCACGAATAGCGGCTGCCATACCGCAGGCACCTGCACCGATCACGACGACATCGGCCTCAAAATCCCACTTCGTCGGAAGCGGCGCGCAGCTGTTTGGGACGACTTGGGCAGCAGCGCTGGGAATGAGCAGGTTTGCTCCGGCCATAAGTGCGGTGGAGCCGAACAGTGTACGGCGAGAAATCCCTTTCTTGCTCATGGTGCATCTCCTTTGATCGTGGATCCTGACTCTCGAAGATCGGCATTGACCTTCCAAAGGATCCGTGCGGTCAGAATAGAAAAAATAGTTCTTTCGACCTACGTACGTAGGTTGAGAAGAACCAAAGCAAAAGCATGAGCCGCGGGTTTATGCCTAGAGCGTCCGGTTCTGATCCTCAATTTCGGAAAGCACAAGTGCTGCTTGTGCAGGCGTTTGAATCTGGAGTTTTTTAAGTCCAGATGCCCGATGGACTTCGACGGTCCGCTGACTAATATCGAGTTCAATGGCAATCTGTCGGCTCATGAGCCCTTTGGCTACGAGCTTGACGACTTCTCTCTCTCGATCAGTCAAAGAAACCCATCGATCCGACCAAAAAGGACTTCCCACGAGACCTTCTCTTCGTTTGCGATCTATCTTCAGTGCATTGACGACGCCGGCAAAAAGTTTTTCGGCAGCAACAGGCTTCACGAGATAGTCAACTGCCCCTTTCTTCATAGCGGTGACAGCGGATTCAATATCACCGAAGGCAGTCATAAATAAAACGGGATGAGGATAATTGCGATTGAGCAGTTCATCAAAAAGCTCCGTCCCCATCATATCGGGCATACGGATGTCACTCAGCAGGCACCCCGGGCGGCTTGGGATATCGTCCACAAGAAATTCGGCTGCAGAAGAATAAGCGACCGTTGAGTAGCCTTCGCACTTCAGCATGAAATCAACTGCTTCCAGCGCTTGTGCATCGTCATCAATAATTCGGATCAAGGGAGGCTGAAGGGGCTTCTTCATAATTGGAGCTCTTGTTGTTCAGATGGTGAAACGGGAAGGTGCACCCTGCACAAAAGTCCGCCCGTTGGAATCCGCTTAAAAGCGATCGTTCCGCCGCAACGCGCAACGAGTCCTTGAACAATCGGCAGTCCAAGACCTAGACCGCTTTTTTTAGTTGATGACAGTGGGGCATTGAGGTGTTTCAAGTCATCTTCGGAAAGTTTGGGGCCGTTGTCCGCTATTTCAACGATAACGTCCTCACCGGATGTGGTAATGGCTGCGGAGACTATTGGTGCTTTTGCAGCAACCACCGCCTCACAGGCATTCTTGATAAGGTTAAGGAAGATAAGACGCAGCTCCAACTCATCGGCATGAATCTGCACGGCACCTTTAGGTGCATGAAAACGTGCTACCACGTCATGCTTCCGCGTTTCCCTGAGAAGGATTCCCTCCAGAGCAGCTGAGGCGTTCAGCCATTGACGTTCGCCTGCATGCCCTTTAGCGTAGCTGCGTACCCGGTCAACAATGCGGCCGATTTCGTGCACCTCGGATTCAATCTTCTCCAGACCTCGCCTCATCAGATCGGGAGAGCCGCTGCCTGAATCAAGTGATCGAAGTAATCCGTGGCTGAAGCAGGATACAGAGTGCAGCGGCTGCTTAATCTCGTGCGCAAAAATATTAGAAACCTGCCCCGCAATTGCCGCCCGCTGAAATTGCTCAAGTCGTGCTTCTGCTTCCTGCGTTTGGGCCTTAAGCGCTTCCTCTCGCAAAAAGGCATCCTTGAGTTCTCGAGTTCTGCGCTCGACAAGAATTTCAGTTCTGCGGACATGGATTAAGAGTCCGACAACCAGCAGCAGTCCCGCAAAAATATAGAGCCGATATTCCTTCCAAAAGCGTGAGAGCGTCCAGCCCCGCAGAAACGCATAAGGACCTATGCGCAGATCCTTCATTAAACGATCCGTCGCACTGAAGTCAGGCGCCAAGGACCAGAACATTCCGCTTGATGTCGGCGGCATCTGCAAAAGGATTTCAAACATACGCCGCAACTCTGGCGCCGTTAGCGAAGGGACAGATGAGATGGTCCAATTCGGATAAAGCTCAGTTGATCGGCTGCAGGCAAATTTCGAGTCGGAATAAGGTTCCACGACTTTCAGCGGAAGAAGCATTCCTTTATGCGTCGTAAGATCTTCTAAAAAACAGGTGCGCACAACGCCTGCATCAGCTCGTCCATCAATCACTTCCTGGACAACGTGTTGCATAGCAAGCTTCGAGCTGCTTCCTACAAACGTAACTGCAGAGAAAAATTTCTCCGGATCGTAGTTGCGTTTGAAGATTTCCCCCATCGCAGCCTGATACCCTGTGAAATCACCTAATGATGTCGCCGCGAGTTTTCGGCCTTGAAGATCGGCAATCTTCTGCACATTTTCATTGTCCGAACGAACAAAAATGACGGAACCCTGACTGCTCGCTGGATTGGGATGCCGTTTGGAAACGGCTGTAAGAAACGGCCGTGCTCCTTCACTGCGCAGTCGAGCTGCGGCACCAGCTTCTGTCAGCACAATATCGATCTCGCGGTTTTGCACGGCCTTTTCAAGCGATGTGACATCGTAATAACGAAATGTGGCGCCATCAGGCCAATGTTTCTCTACCCATTTGTAGGTCTCCGTGATAAACGGCAAACACGGATCCGGTTTGGGCATCTCTGCAGCCGCAAAGCGAAGCGGGGCCGACTCGCTCGCAAAGCTAATAGCACAGAGGAATAGGATGAGAAGTACGTTGGCATACCGCAGGGGAGAGCCTCCATGAAGAGCTTCATCCATTCTTGCGCAAAAAGGGTTAGCCAAGATAGCTTTTTATCGCTGACTTTTGAGTTTTATGCCCTCTTTTCTGGTAAGCATGAGATCACGACAGACACTTTCGGATCTGCTCTCAACAGCATCCATCCGCAAAGACTGGATCTTTTTTTTCTTTGTGTAAACCTTCTCCCTTTTCCTCTGATTCATTCAGAGAATACTGCTATATACACAACAAATAGGACATCCTTCATTCACGATTTCGCTTTATTCAATTTTCGCTTATAAAAATACTCACAATAATTTGTTTGCACAAACGTATATAAACCCAGTAACTCTGTTTTCATGACAAGTGCTCACGATGTCTTGTCATAAACCCGATATTGGCAGGTCAGATGCTTGGAAAGCATGCTTATATGTCCATTCCTTGCATCCGTGCCTCGACGGTTTGATCTCTGCGGGCTAAGCTTGAAGGACTTGTGCTTTCTTTCCGTGGAGTCCGCGCATGCGTTGCTTCAAGCCTCTGAATTCTTCTCCTTCGCTTCTCGTCTGCGCCCTCGCCGGCGCCTTTGCCTGCGCGGCGTCAGCCGCTCCGGCAGCCAATGACGTACAAAGCATTTGGCTTGCTCCAACAGGGACTTCACCCTTAAGCGCCAAAGCGCCGCTGCGCATTGAGATTTCCCCAGCGGAAAGTCAATGCCGTGCCGCCTACGGGGACGAATGGTATGAACGGTGTCAGCTGACGCTCGGGAAACCCGGAACTCGAGTTCAAGGCGCGCAGCTCACACCGGAAACGGCAGGGGAATGGCGATGGGCGTCACCAAGCACTATTGTCTTCACACCGAAAGAGGCCTGGCAGCCCGGTAAGCGCTTCCGCACCTCCCTGATTGGCCTGCCGATGCCGCTTCGCGCCTCACTGACGACCAATTTCCTAACGGTGGAAACACCTCCGCTCACTGCCGTGACCTCCCGTGCTCAAGTTTGGATCGACCCGCTTGAGCAGAAAAACCGTGCTCTGTCCTTTGAGTTTGATTTCACGACTTCCGTTTCTGCGGCAGTCAAGACGCGCATTGAGCAGAACTTCACGCTTGACTTTGATGCGAAATCTGGTTTGAAGCTCGGCAAGCCGAGCTTTGTCTGGGGCGACAATTCAGAGAGCCTCTACGTTAAGGTGCCGGTGATTGAACTCGCCGACAGTCCGGTCGTTGCTTCCGCTTTGGTTAAAGGCGCTGCAGGGCGGGTAAAGCTTCAAGACGGCCGCTTTACCGTTCCCAAAGGATTTGAAGCAGCTAAAGCTTCTGTAACTGTTCCCGGGCTTTCCACGCTCTTCCAAATTACGGAAGCTTCCATTCTGCCGGCGAAGGATGACGGGCTCAACGCCGAGTATGAAATCACTATCGCCTCGTCTTTGGCGCTTGACCCAACAGAGCTCTCCAAGCGTATCCGAGTGCTGACGCTGCCGAAAAAACTCGATTCGACGGCTGCCTCCGACACTGTCTGGACCGCTGCGCCGCTGATCGATGATGAAGTTTTAAAGCGAGCTTCCGCGCTTGAAGTTCGCCCTGATCTGGAATGGAGCACCACCGGGCGCGTAAAGCTGCGCCTGAAAGCGACGCCGGGCGACTACATCTATCTTGAGCTCCCCAAAGGCTTTGGCCCTGCCGGCATGCCGGGGCTGGAGGACGGCTGGAAGAGCGTACTGCTCCTGCCGCAGCCCTCCGCAGAAATCACGTTCCTGCAGCCCGGAAACATGCTCACGCTGGCGGGTTCCTGGGAACTCTCCCTCTTTACAGCCGGCATCGACAAGCTCAATTGGCGCATTGCCCGTGTACGCAATGAATTCCTTTCACTCGCCGCCGACGGCTGGAATGTGATGAAGTCGATTGCGCCTGACAGCTGGGTCACGGCTTCATCGGGGAGCACTGACCTCGGAGAAGTCAATCCCAAGCGTCCGGGCGAAGCGCGCTTCACAGCGCTTGACCTCTCTGAAGCCGTCATGGGCAGCGGGCCTGGGCTCTATCAAATTGAGCTCACCGGCACACGCATGAAGGACGGGAAGCCTGAAACCGTCGCCAATGCCTCCAAACGCATTCTCATTACCAATATTGCGATGATCGCCAAGACCTCGGCGAGCGGCGCACTGGACCTCTTTGCAGCAAACTTCGCTGACGGGAAGCCCGCAGCAGGTCTCAAAGCCTTTCTTTTGGCAGAAAACGGCACCGTGCTGGAAACCACGGAAACCGATGCGGACGGACGTGCTCACTTCAAATCGACCCGCGGCTGGGAGCGTGAAAAGAAGCCTGCCGCCGCCGCACTCCGCTCCAAGGGCACCGACCTCGCATGGCTTTCGCTCAAAGACGGCTCCAACGTTGCAGGAACGCTTCGCTGGGATGTCGGCGGCCGTTATACGGGCGGCACGGGGCTTTCGGCTTTCAGCTTCGCCGACCGCGGCATCTTCCGCACGGGCGAAACCGTGCATTTCGGCTTCGGCGTACGCAAACTCGATTTTGACCGTCTTCCGGAAGGCACTCCCATTGAACTCAAGCTCACGAATGATGCCGGCCGAGTACTGGAGAGGCGCACGGTAAAACTCAATGACGAAGGGCTGGGTTCCTTTGATTGGAAGATTCCCGACGGAACGCTTCCGGGCACGCTTCGTCTGGATCTTTTCGCGGGCGGCGAAGAACGCTCCGCGCTCTCCACTACGAGCGTCTTTGTGGGCGACTTCTCCCCCGAAACGCTTTCACTCTCAGCTGAACTTCCCGCTGATGAGGCTAAAGCCGGCTGGGTCAAGCCAAACGATCTGCCGATTTCAGCAACGCTGACGAGCCTCTTTGGCGCAGGCGCTCAAGGTCGGCGCGTAACCGGCACGGCAGAAGTAACGCCCGTCTCTGAAGTCAAATTGCCCGGATGGGACGGGTGGCTCTTCCCATCTCCCGGCGCCGCGCCTTGGAAGGCGCTGCCGACAAGCCGGACCTTGGACATTGAAGCGGCCGTTACGCCCGGCTCTGGTTCAATAGATGCGATGGTTCCGCTTTCGCTTTTAGAGTTAAACGGCTTTGCCGACGTGGACCTCACGCTTACCGGCACCGAAGCCGAAGGGGCCGGCGCTGTTGAACGGCATCTCTCCTTCATTGCTTCGCCTAACGACATCGCCGTGGGCTGGCGGATCGAAGAAACGCCGCAGCCCTCCTGGTTCCTTTTGACGGGTGAGCCGGCCTCCATGGCTTTGGCCGTGATTGACCGCAATCTCAAGCCCAAAGCTGGCACACGGCTCAAAGTCACAATTGAAAAAAGCCGCTGGATTACTACCCTGAGTGAAGACAGCTCGGGGCGCTTTACCTATTCGGACGATGAAGCCCCGGAAGTTCGGCAAACGATTGACGTCACCGCGGATGATCAGGGCATTGCTCGGATCAAACTGCTCACGGGCGAGCCCGGCAATTGGATTGTTCGTGCGGCCGATGAGTCCGGCAAAGAACTCCTCGTGATTCCTTACGGCACTGCCGGTGGCCGATTGGCTGATTTTGCCGACGGCATGCTGCCGACGGCAGAGCTTCGCGCCAAGCTCGAAAAAACGAATCTCAATGCCGGCGACACCGTGCGTGTCTCGCTGCTCTCCCCGGTATCGGGTTTTGCGCTGGCGAGCTTTGAGTCGGCAGAAGTGATTTCCAGCAAGTGGGTGAGCGTCAATGCAGGCGAAAACCTGCTCGAGCTTGAAGCCCCTGCCGATTTCACCGGGCGAGCATGGCTGCGGCTCTCTGTCGTGCGCGGCCAAACTGACGCCAAGAAGTTCCTAAAGGGTTTTGCGGAAACCGCCGTTCCCATTGAGCTCAACGCCTCCGCCAAGACTCTGCCCGTCACTATTAAGGCGCCCGAAAAAGTCGAAAACGCTCGCCGGATACCCATTCAAGTTTCCGCGGCTGCCAAGGCGAAAGTTTTCCTCTTTGCGGCCGATGACGGACTGCTTTCGCTCACCAACTGGCAGACACCCGACCCAATTAAGACGATGCTGCTCGATCGAGCGCTCGAAGTAGACACCCGTGAGACGCTTTCACTCCTCATGCCCGACGCCGGATCGCTTAAGGACCTCATCAAAGCCCCGATTGGCGGCGACTTCATGGCGAGCGCCAAAGCCGCTGCGGGCTTTGGGAGCCCCTTCAAGCGCTCTTTCGGACCGTCAACGGTTTGGTGGGGCGGACTGGTTGAAGTGGGGCCTGACGCTCAAACCTTTACTGTCGAACTGCCCGAAGGCTATGCCGGCCGAGTGCGCGTGAGCGCTGTGGGAGCGGCCAAAGCCTCTGCAGGTTCTGCTCAGGCGCTCATTGTCGCTGCGCCCCCGCTTGCTCTCACTCCCGCTCTTCCCGGGGTCTTGTCGCTTGGCGATGTATTCCGTGCGGGAGCGGTCGTCACACCGAACATGCCCGCAGAAGCCGCGAGCTTAACGATCACGCCGCCTGCGGCATTTGCTGCTGAGCCCGAAGTTCTTCCGCTTAACTTCCCGGCTGTCGGCGGCATATCGGCCTCGGCTCAGTTCACGGTTCCCAATCAGCCCAGTGCGCTCGGCGAACATCCATTTATCCTCCAGGCTGACGCGCGCGCAAAAGAGAATGGAGCGACGCTTTCCGCCCAGCGCAGCGAATCCATTGTCGTGCGGCCCGCATCGCTGCTAGAGACAAGGCTTTACGCAGGCCGAGCTGAGCATTCAGCGGATAAGTCGGCATACGAAGTTCCGACGGTGCTCTACCCGATCAATGACCGCACCCGCTTCATTGCAGCTTCCACCCCTGCAGCGCTCGCTCCCGAACTTGGCCGCCCCTTCCAGACGGCTGACAACGATTTCGGAGCGGTACTTCCCCGGCTGGCTGCATCGCTGCCGGAAGTGCTGCTTACGCTCAACACGGACGCCGCACGCCTTTTGCCGCAGTCAGTTTTGACAACGGACGCCTCGGCCGCCAAGAAGGCCGCTCAAGATGCTGCCCAACGCCGCGAAAAGGTTTATGCCGCTGTGCGCAGCTCCCTCACTCGCGAAGGCCTTAAAGCGATGCCTTGGAGCGAATTCGATCCCTTCCTCAGCGCCTTAGTGCTCGACTATCTGGTCGACGCTCTTCGGCTTGACTCGAGCGCGCTCGAACCGCTGCAGCTCCTGCGGAGCCGCCTGGTTCGTTCAGTCAATCTGGATCCTCAGACGATTGATGACGCCCGCACGAGCGCCTACACGCTCTGGGTGCTCACTCGTGAGGGCACCATGACCACCGCGCAGCTCGAAGCCCTGCGCGCCTCCATGACGTCGCGCTTTGAAGGCTGGGAGCGTGATGCTGCCGCCTCGTTCCTGGCTGCCGCCTATTCACGGCTTCGCCTTCGTGACGAGGCTCGCTCACTGGTGAAGTCCACGCCGTCGACGGCTCGTGCCGCCGGTGCGTGGACGCCGGAAACGGCTGCCGCCTTGGCTGCCTCGGCGCTCTCCGAAGCCGGCTTGGGACAGGAACCCGCTGCACGGTTCTTGGTGAGCATGGCCGGTGAAGATCTGGCCCGCACCTTTGCTGCCGGCATTGTTTCGCCGCTCTATGCCGCTGCGGCCGCTCGTGCTGCGCTCACGCCCGAAGTGGGCGGTCTCACGGCCGGCGAATCGGCCGCATCCCCTGATTTGGTCTGCACTCGACGTGCGGACGGGTTCCCTGCCGACCAGGATCGTCTCGTGCTGGGCGCCTGGGGCGCGCTCCTCGATGCCCCCGGCTGTCTGGCTGCCGAAGCATCTGGTCTCCCAGCATCGCCCTATGTTTGGTGGCAAGTCGAGCAAACGGGCTACATCGTGCCCGATGACACGCAGCCGGCCGACCGATCCGCGCTTGAAGTCGAACGCACGTACCTTGGCGCCGACGGCAAAGCCAAGACCGAATTCACCGCCGGCGAACGCGTGACGGTCCGCGTCAGAGTGAAGAGTTTTGCGGGCGAAAGCGCCGTACGCGACGCCGTTGTCACCGACCTCCTGCCGGGCGGCTTTGTCTGGGCCATGCCTGCGGGGGCATGCCCCGAAGGCGCACTCGAATGCCGCCGTGCCGAAGACCGTGTGCAGTGGGCCGTGCCTGCGCTCACCAACTGGGAGCCGCTCACTTTCACCTACACCGTGCGGGCAGCCTATCCGGGCGTTTATAGAGCGGGCTCCGCAGCAGCCTTGTCCTTGAGCAACCCCGCGCTGGCAGCTCAGAGCCGCAGTGCCAAGATCCGCATCACGGCGCCTGAAGAGCCTTCCGGCACGAACGCTCCTCAGCCGGCCACTTCCCCAACGCCTGCGAGCGCAGTCCAATGACCGACGACCTTTCACACAAACCCGTCGATGCCAGCGGACAATTACCAGCGGCCGGCGCAGCGAATACTGCGCCGGCTGAGCAGCCTGCCGCAGCGTCGCCGCAGTCTTCTGCCCCCGCAGAATCCGCCAAAAGCGAAGAGGCGACGGCGGACTCCCCTATTCCCCAGGTCTCAGAAGTCGGCCGCAGCCCTGCCGTTGTTTTTTTGCGCCGCACGGCCTATGTCGTTCTTTCTGCGGCGATCATGACCGTGGGTTTATACGGCGGGTACGCTGTTCTCAAAAATCGCGCGGCCTCGGAAGCTGCGCCGCCGCTCCTCGAAGGCATTCCATTTTCGAGCGTGCTTTACTCGCGAGAAAACGTCCTCCTTCGCATCGTACCGGCCGCTGACGGCATTTTCCGCGTTAAAACGCCCCTCGAATCGATCGATCCCAAACTGGTTGAAGCCACCATCGCCTATGAGGACCGGAACTTTTATAAGCACCCGGGCTTTGATCTTCTGGCGCTGATTCGCTCGGCCGCCAGCACCTACATCGGCGGCTGGCGCACCGGCGCGTCGACGATCACCATGCAGCTTGCCCGCATGCGGCTCCATCTGCAGACCGATACGCCCGACGGAAAACTTCGGCAGATCTGGCATGCGATGCGCTACGAAGCGCATTACACGAAGCGGCAGATTCTTGAGGCCTACCTCAACCTCGCGCCCTACGGCAGCAATGTGGAGGGCGCAGAAGCCGCCGCAGCCGTATGGTTCCATAAAGAGGCTTCCCATCTCACGCCGGCAGAAGTCGCGGCGCTCGCCGTCATTCCGCAGAATCCCGTCAAACGTCGCCCTTACACCCAAGGCAGCACGCCGCTCGATACCGCGCGGCTGCGGCTTGCACGCATCCTCGTGGAGCAAGGCGTTTATCCGCCCTCGGCCGCCGCAGCGCTGCGAGCACCGCTTGAGGTGTTCGGTCCGGAACACCTCCCTTTTCTCGCTCCCCACTACGCGCAAACGGTTCTGAACCGCATAGTGGGGACCTCGGAGCGGTCAGAACCCAACGCTGACAAAACGGCTTTCAAAGCGGGAAAACTCAAGGGCACGCTCTCGCTCGATGTTCAATCGGCAATGGAAGCGCTCGTTCGCGAAACCATTGCACGGCTCTCCCCTTGGGGCGTGAAGAATGCCGCCGTTTCAGTGGTTGACGCCCGCGACCGTTCCGTGCTCGCCATGGTGGGCTCGGCAAACTTCTTTGACCCCTCGATTCAGGGAGAGGTCAATGCCTGGACAGCCAAGCGAAGCCCCGGTTCAATGTTGAAGCCCTTCACCTATGCGCTCGCACTCGATCAAGGGCTTATTCACGAAAAGACGGTCTTGATCGACAGCCCGATCGCCGTCGGCGGATGGGCCCCAGACAATGCAGACGGCAGCTTCAGGGGGCCGCTCTCCGCCGAAGATGCATTGGTGCTCTCGCGCAATATTCCGGCGGTCGATTTGGAAAAGCGCCTCAGCCCCGGGCTCTATGAATTCCTCAAACGCGCCGGTGTCGAGCTCCCCCATGACAAAAATTGGTACGGGCTTTCCCTTGTTTTGGGGGGCGCAGAAATCACCATGGCCGACGCCGCCAAGCTCTACGCCATGGTCGCGGGGGAAGGACTCCTCCGGCCGCTTAGGCTCCTCGAAGCTCAAGCCTCCCCGGCCGAGGCCGATCCGCTTTCGCGTGAAGCGCAGTTTGTCCTTCGCCGCATGCTGGCTTCGCGCGGTGAATCGGTGACGATTCGCGGTACGAGACGCGAGCTCCTCTATAAAACCGGAACCAGCAACGGCTGGCGCGATGCATGGACCGCCGGCATGGTAGGTCCCTATGTCATCGTCGTGTGGCTCGGAGACTTTGCCGGACGTCCCAACCCGCAGCTTCAGGGAGCGCATCTTGCCGCTCCGCTCTTCCGCGCGGCGGCTTTGCGTCTGGGGAGCATCCCCGCACTCGACTGGCCGGCCGCCGTCAGTGCACAGCAAGAAGCCGAAGACAAACATCTAAAAGTCGCTCTTGAACCGGTCTGCGCGGCAACGGGCGACCTGGATATTCGGCTCTGCAGCCGCCGAACCAACGCCTGGATCCTTCCCGGCCGCACATCCGTGCGGGATTCGGGTGTTTTTCGCGAAATTTGGATTGACAAAGAAACCGGGCTTCGGGCCTGCGGCCCCGGTCTCGGCATTGAAAGACGCGTTTGGGAATTTTGGCCGACGCACTTTCAAAAGGTCTTTCTGGCGGCGGGCATCGCCAAGGAGCCGCCACCGCCATACACGGCCCAATGTGCTGAACGCTTGGGCGTCCCAGGGGGCCGCGCTCCGGTGATCACCTCTCCCAAAGCGGGAGCCGCCATTTACTCGCCCGTCGGCTTTGACGCAGCCCGTGTGCTGCTTGCTGCGGGGGCCGATCCGGACGCTGCCATTCTCTATTGGTATGCCGACGGCGCATTTCTGGGTGCCCGCCGAGTCGGCAAGGCGCTCGAATGGTCTGCACCCGCCGGTACGCATGAACTCGCCGTTGCGGATGATCTTGGACGCACGAGCACGATGCGGCTGACGATCAGACGCCGGTGAACCCGGAGCGGCCGGCTGTCTGCCGGCCAAGGGTCTGCAGAATCGATTGCCGCAAGGTCTAACACTTTTTTATAAATTCCTATGTTTGACCTCAGCGTTCCCGCACTAACCTTGTCATATCTGAACAGTGATTCAGAAATCGCCGCAATGGCTATTGCAAAGAAAGGAGCTTTGTTATGAAGAAGAGGTTTGCTGCAGCCGCCGGCAGCGGCTCCGGATTTCGACGCTCGCTCGGCGCTTTGGCTTTGATGCTCACCTGCGGCGTCTTTGCCGCTTTCTCAGCCCTGCCTTCACCGGCATTGGCCGGCCCGCCGCCCGGCATGCACCATCCCGGGCCCGGCTTTGGCGGTCCTGGTCATCGCCCGGGCTTCCGCCCCGGCCCGCCTCCGCCCCCGCCGAGATACCATCGCGGCTGGCACCCTCGTCCCTGGTACCGCAGCTGGGGTTTCTGGGCGCCGACGATTACGGTCGGCACGATCCTCGGCGCAGAGCTCTATCGCTCCTCGACGCCGCGCTATGTTGAGGTCCCGGTGCAGACGGTTCCCGTCACGCCGAGCACGTCCTATGCGGCCGCGGCTCCCGCGGCATCGGGCGCTGCCGGATCCGGCAGCTATCCGTGGTATTGGTGCTCGAGCGAACAAGGATACTTCCCGACCGTTCGCTCCTGCCCGCTCGGCTGGGAGACCGTGATGGGTTCGAGCAGCACAACGCCTCCCGCGCCGCCCGCTCCCTAAACGGCAAATGCCCGCCCGAAATCATTGAATGATTCCCGGCGGGCATTTTCATGAACCCAAACGGCTATCGTTTAGCTCCGACAAGAGCATTCGGCGTTATTCGTTTGCGCCTTCGCCTTCTTCATCGTCCTGAGCCTTGGGCTGAGGAGCGGCCTGAGCTTGGCTCAGGCGATCGAGATATTCGCTCGTCACGTCGCCCGTGACATAAACGCCGTCAAAGCACGAGCAATCGAAGGCCGGAATCGACGGGTTCAAATCCGAAAGCGCATTCTTCAGGCCGTCAAGCGTCTGGAAGATCACCTTGTCGGCGCCGATCACTTCAGCCACAGCGTCCGCATCCTTGCCGTCGCCGCAGATCAGTTCCGACTTCGTCGGCATATCAATGCCGTAGACATTCGGGAACATCACGCGGGGCGCAGAAGAAGCAACATAGACCTTCTTTGCGCCGGACTCGCGCGCCATGCGGACGATTTCCTTCATCGTCGTGCCGCGCACGATGGAGTCGTCAACGAGCAGCAGGTTCTTGCCTTCAAATTCCACGGGCATGGCGTTGAGTTTTTGACGCACGCTCTTCTTGCGGGTCGTCTGCCCAGGCATGATGAAGGTGCGGCCGATATAGCGATTTTTAATGAACCCTTCGCGGTAGGGGAGCTCAAGCTGCTTGGCAAGCTCCTGCGCACACGGCCGAGAGCTGTCCGGGATCGGCATGACGACGTCAACATCCCTGAGATCAATCGCCTTTTTCACCGTTTCGGCCAAATAAACGCCGAGATTGAGGCGGGCGCCATAGACGCTGATGCCGTCGATGAGGGAATCCGGACGCGCAAAATAGACGTATTCGAAAGCGCAGGGATTCTTCACCGGATTTTCGGCGCACTGACGCGTTTCAACGTTCCCCTTGAAATCGATCCAAAGCGCTTCGCCGGGTTCCAGATCGCGTTCGAGCTTAAAGCCGAGCCCCATCATCGTCACCGATTCCGAGCTCACCATCCATTCGCGTTCGCCGTTGGCAGCAATCGCCGAACCGAAGCAGATCGGCCGAATAGCATGCGGATCACGGAAGGCAAGGAGCCCCTTGCCGGCAATCAGCGCCACCACGGCGTAAGAGCCCCGCACGCGCTTATGAACGGCCGCGACGGCCTTGAAGATGCCGTCAGCGTCAAGCCCCCGGCCTTCGCAGACGCGGGAGATTTCATTGGCTAAAACGTTGAGCAGCACCTCCGAATCGCTCGTCGTGTTGATATGACGATGGTCGTGCTCGTACAGATCTTGCTTAAGCGCTTCGGCATTCGTCAGATTGCCGTTGTGAGCGAGCATGATGCCGTAAGGCGCATTGACGTAAAAGGGCTGCGACTCCTGATTCGAACTCGCACAACCCTGCGTCGGGTAGCGCACGTGACCGATGCCGACATTGCCCGTCAGATCACGCATGTTGCGCGTACGGAAGACGTCGCGCACCAGGCCCATGGCCTTATGAATGTGGAACTGCAGACCGTCGAGCGTCGCGATGCCCGCCGCATCCTGACCGCGATGCTGCAAAAGGAGCAGCGCGTCGTAGAGGCGTTGATTAACAGGTTCATTGGAAAGGAGGGCAACAATGCCGCACATGGATGTAATCCTCGATTAGGCCGGGGTGAACGCCCGAAGAGAAAATAGGAAAAAAGGGAAAAACAGTAACTTTGCGCGCATGGCCTATAACGGCAGAATGCGCAAAGCCGCCCGGACGAGTCTCGGAGCGGCTTTGAGTGAAAACTTGCACATGATATGAATGAGCCCTGCCTCTATCAGCTGCGGCGATAAGACCGGCGCATGTCAGCGAGCCATGCCGGCAGATAAGGCATCGACCAATTGATGATCGTTTCCGTCGGTCCGATCAGCACGGACTGCTGCCACATACGGCTTTCATGGATGGAAGCGGGCATACCGAAAAAGAAGACACAGGCGCAGACAACCACAATGCCGCGCAGGAAGCCGAAAACGGCGCCCAGAGCGCGGTCTTCAAAGCGCAGCGCCGCCGTTTCAAGCAGACGCCGAATAATGGCCGAAAGCAGTCCCACCACAAAGAGGCAGGCCACAACGATCAGGACAGCCGCAATGATGACGCGCGGCAGCCATCCGATGCTTTCAAGCGGAATGTGTTCGGCGACAACCGCGGAATAGTTCATCGCCAGAAAGATGCCTGCAACCCAGCCGGCAATGGCCAGCACTTCACGCAGCACGCCGCGCATGATTCCAACGATGGTGGAAAGTGCGAGAACGGCAATGATGATCCAGTCGATTTCCGTCATGAGTGCGCTGCAGGCGGGAGAGAAATGAGTTAGAGAAAATGGGGAGCTTTACGACGCCCGTTTCCGGCTGCCCCAAGAGCGACGCCGGACTTCTCTTAAAAGGGCTACATTGTACCGAAAATTGTCTGCCGGACTTTCGATTCCCTCGGAGGTTTTGTGACCCCGAAGCCACCTGCTGTCCGGCCTCAAAGCATTAATCTTTTTTCGCCAGATAAGGCTTTTGAGCGATGCCGTTAAGCATGATCGTACCCCGTACGCCTTCGGCTTCAGATTTCTCAGCATAAAGCCCCACGCGAACCTTCCAAAGTGCGCCGCCCTCATTGGTACGGTAGGCGGGGAGTCCCAGGAGCGCGAGCTTTTTTACTGTGCGCTCCGCGGCGGCTTCGTTGCTCGTAGCGACAACCTGCACATACCAGCCCTTCCCCGTCGGCGGCGCGATGCCGGCTGACTTCGCGGCCGGCTGCGGCTTCTGAGCCGGTTTCTGAGCCTTTGGATCGGGCTTTGCCGCCGTCTTCTCGGCAGGTTTAGCAGGCGTTTTTTCGGCCTTTTCAGATTTTGCCGCCTGCGTTGGCGCTGCCGTCTTGCCGGACTGCTTCGCAGCCGCCTCGGCGGCGCCTTTCGCTTCACGCTCAAGATTGGCTTTCGCCGTCGATTCCGCGCGGCCCATAGACGTATCCGACACATCCACGTCGCCCGCCTGAGCACGATCCCCGTGAGCCGCCGGCGGCACATTCAGCGTTGTGCTCGTCTCGCTTTCTTTAGGAATATTGATGTCGGTACTCTCGAGCTTAGACGTGTCGATCGGCGGTTCGTTATCGATCACGAAAGGCGCGGCAACCACCGCGGCCATCAGAAGAACAGCCGCTCCCACCATGCGGTGCTTAGTGCGTCGGCGGGCAAGCAGCTCCGCATCCGTGAGCGGACGACGAGCCGGACGTTCAGCGGCGCGTTCACGTTCGGCCTGAGCGCGCACTTGTTCGCGCGGCACGGGCTTCAAGGCCGGTTTAAGAACTTCAGCATCTTCGCTCTCACCTGCCGCCGCAGGGGACGGATCCGGTTCCTGGCGAGGTTCAGGCATGACAAAAGGCGCCTGCGCAGCCGGAGCGCCTGCGGCCTCGGGCGCCAGAATTTGAGCGGCCTCCGGTGCAGAGACGCTTTCGGCTGAAGCCCCCCATTGGGGCTCTTTTTTATCCGTCGTCGGCGCCTGAATACCATACGGATCCCAGGGGGCTGCTTTAGGCGCAGTCGGCGCTGCGGCTTGGCGTTCCGGCGGCTGAGGCGCTTGAGGAGGAGCACTTTGCTCCCCAGCGGTCTGAGCCGCAGGTTCAGCAAAGTCAAAGGGCGGAGGTTCCGTCGGCTGAGCGGACGGTGCCGTCTGCCCGCCCGTCTGCGTTCCCTCATTGAATCGTCCTAATGACGGCTCCGTTCTCGGTCCAAAGGTGGGTTCGGCATGCGGCGCGGCAGTACCAGCCTCTTCCGGTGTTTGCATCGTCGCGAGCTTCACCCCTTCAGGGCGTTGATTTTTCCGGAAAGGATTAAAGAACGACATGGGAACGCCTCGAGCATTACAAGCAATAGAAACAGTATGAGCTTCACCGCTCGTCCTCTTCTATGACCGAAGACAATGGTGAAGCTCACAAAATTCTATCAGCGGTCCTGTCGGCCGCCCTGTCGTTCTAACTTTTCGATAAGAAGAAATTTCAGTGCCACGGCGCCTTTTCTTCGCAAGGCATCCCGTCGGTCATCGTAAAGCCCTCGAGACTGCCGCACTTCGTTTGAATACAGACAAAGCGCATAGCCTCGGTCGGCAATGCCCGAATGGCGCGCTTAGCTGCCGGCGCCACACGGAGCCAGTCGCCGGCACGAAGCGCAATCACCTCGCCGTCAAGCCAGATTTCTCCCGCGCCGGAAAGGATCCCGTAGAGCTCTTCATTTTGCCGGTGCGCATGCACAAACGGTACGGCAGCACCAGCTGGCAAGTCATTGACAGAGACTTCACAGCCCGTTAGACCAAGCTCGTCATGGAGCTCCGTGCGGGCGTCGCCAGAAGCATGATTGAGCGTGAAGTTCTTCTTGGATGAATTCATGATTTTTATCCATTGATTGTAAGAGCAGGGAAGTTCATTAACGAAAGGGAAGATCCCAAAGTGGTTCGACATCGAATTATTTATTTCGTTAAAAGCCGCTCTGTGGTGGGAGCGGCTTCGATCGTTATGTTAGTTCGATATCGAACTTTTGTCAACAGATAAATATCTTCTCCGCGAACCTGCGCTTCCTCGGGCAGACTCGCGGAGAATCTTCAAGGACCCCGGACGCTGATGATCACCGGCGCAGTCCTTCCTTAGCAAAGACCTCAAGCGCTTCACCGACCGTCACGAAGGATCCGAAAATAATGATGCGCACAGGCGCGGCCGGCTCGTCCTCGGCGAAGAGGCGAGCCGCATAGAGCGCGTCGGCAATGGCCGGAAAGGACTCAATCGCACGCTCCCCTACGCCGCCCTCGAGCATCTTCGTTTTGAGCGCCTCGGCCGAGCCCCCTCGCGGACCAGGCAAGCCGGCAATGAACCAGCGATCGATTTCCGGCGCTGTCAGTCGGACCACCTGAGCACGATCCTTATCTTCGAGCATGCCGAAAACGGCCAAGGTCTTTTCTCCTGGTTTTCGGGAGGCATGAAGGTTTTCTGCCAAGACACCCGCCGCCTGAGGGTTGTGCCCCACATCGAGGAGCGTCGTGCAGGGCTGGGTCGTAATCTCTTCAAAACGCGCCGTGATGCGTACCTCAGTGAGGCCGGCAGCGGCGGCGGCTTCCGTAACGGGAAGACGATTGAGGAGCGAAACAATCGCCGCAAGGGCGCCCGCCGCGTTGCGGTATTGATTTTCGCCCTTGAGCGCAGGCCGCGGCAGCTGCCAGCTGAGGTCGCCCATGCGGAATTGGAACGAACCGTCAGGATGTTCCGTCACACTGAAATCGCGGTTGATGAGCAGAAGCTTCGCGCCGATTTCGGCAGCGTAGCCAACCAGCGTTGACGGCGGATTGGGGTCCGAGCAGATAGCCGGCCGCCCTAAGCGGTAGATATGCGCCTTCTCGAGGGCGATTGCTTCTCGAGTGTTCCCCAGAAATGCCGTATGGTCAATGCCGATCGCCGCCACAATGGAAACGTCCGGATCGACGGCATTCATGGCATCGAGCCGGCCGCCCAAGCCGATTTCGAGGATCACCACATCTGGATGCGCATTCTGAAAAAGTTTGAGCACCGCGAGGCCGGTGTATTCGAAGTACGAGAGCGTCATCCCGCCTCGTGCGGACTCCACTTCGCCAAAGGCAGCGATCAGCGCCTCGTCCGAGACTTCCTGCCCATTGAGGAGCGCGCGTTCATTGAAGCGAATGAGGTGCGGCGACGTATGCATGACCGTACGGAACCCTGCCTCGCGCCAAATGCGCTCCATGACGGCGCAGGTGGACCCTTTGCCGTTCGTGCCGGCAACCGTGACGACGGGACATTCAAACTTAATCCCCATGCGGGCGATCATCGTCTGCATGCGCTCCAACCCCATATCGATGGGCTTATCGTGGAGCTTCTCAATGAACTCGAGCCATTGATTAAGCGAAGCACCGGCAGCAGGCGCCTGATGCGGCGCAGAAACAGAGACTACGGGGATAGTCATAGCAGTGAAATCCAACTCATCGAAAAAACAATAAAGACACGGGCTGCGGATGCATGCCCGTGTCAAAGAAACTTACCGCATCGGCAGCCGTATCCCGCTTCAGCGAATGTCTGACGTATTCAGAAACCCGTCAAAAAGCTGCGTCCGCCCAACGAACGGGCGGGAGATGTGCCTGCCGCTTGAAATCGAGGAACAGCGCCGCTGCAGACGATCGGCGTCAAATCCCGTTGATCGGCTGCTTCTTCATCAGAAGCTGCGTAATAACAGAAATCTGCGCACGCATATCGCGGCGGTCGACGATTTTATCCACCTGACCGTGCTTCAACAGGAATTCGGAACGCTGGAAACCCTCTGGGAGCTTTTCACGCACGGTCTGTTCAATCACGCGGGGACCGGCAAAGCCGATGAGCGCCTTGGGTTCAGCAATGACCACGTCGCCAATAAAGGCAAAGGAAGCCGAGACGCCGCCCATCGTCGGATCCGTCAGCACAGTGATGAACGGAAGGCCGTAATCCGCAAGACGGCGCGCAGCGTTGGTCGTCTTGGCCATCTGCATGAGGGAGAAAAGCCCTTCCTGCATGCGGGCTCCGCCGGAAGCGCAGAACACCACGAAGGGTGCGCGGCGGCGAATCGCTTCTTCCACGCCGAGCGCAAACCGTTCACCGACGACGCTGCCCATGGAGCCGCCCATGAAACCGAATTCAAAGGCCGCAGCCACCATCGGCTCACGACGAAGAAGACCCGACATCACGACAAGCGCATCTGTTTCGTGCGTCGAAGCTTCCGAAGCCGCATGGCGCGCCGGGTAGGGTTTGCTGTCGACAAAGTGCAGCGGATCCTTGGTGCGGATCTCCGCGCCGATTTCCACCGCCGTAGCGGGATCCAGAAAGGCATGCAGACGCACGCGGGCGCCCATGCGGAAGTGATACCCGCACTTGGGGCAAACGCGCAGACTCCGGTCAAGCTCCTCGGTATAGAGCGCCTGCTCGCAGCCCGGACACTTCGTCCATACGCCTTCCGGAATGGGGCTAGGCTTCTTCGGGGCTTCTTCGCGCTTGATTTTGGGGAGAATGTGATTGATCCAGCTCATCGACGTTTGCTCGAAACAGAAAACCGAAGCAAAAATTATACGAGGTGCAGACCTTCAAACACGCGTCATTGAGTGCCGCTTGAGGCTAGCACGTTTGGTCGACCATCCCGCGTTCGGATGCGCCTCCAAACGCCTCCGTCAAAAGACTTTGCCAAAAGGTCCCGACGAAAGCTGAGGCAAATGCGGATGCTCGGGATAGCCCACTCCGGTGAGATAGAGCCCGGCCGGACTGAAGGTGGGCGCGGCTGCATCACGAGATTTGGCGGCGAGCACTTCGGCAATCCACTCTGGCTTTTCCCGCCCCGTGCCCACATAAATAAGCGCGCCAACGATGTTTCGCACCATGTGCTGCAAAAAAGCATTGGCCGTAATGCGTACGCCCACCAATGCGCCGCGCCGCACGATCTTGAGTTCGCTGATCGTGCGCACCGGCGTCTTGGCTTGGCACTCTGACGCACGGAAACTCGTAAAGTCATGCTCACCGATGAGCGCCGCCGCCCCCCGCTGCATGAGCGCCTCGTCGAGCGGCCGAAACACCCACCCGGCAGAGCCTTCAAAGAGCGGCGAACGGACGGGATCGTTCCAGATCCAATATTCGTAGGTGCGGGAACGCGCGGAAAACCGCGCATGAAACTTTTCGTCCGCCTCGCGCATCCAGCGCACGGCAACGCTCTCGGGCAGGATGGCATTGACGCCGCGGATCCATCCCGCCGAAGGTCGGCGAGCAGCGGAAGAAAAACTCACCACTTGGTGAGTGGCGTGAACGCCGGTATCCGTTCGTCCGGCACAGATTACAGAGATCGGATGATCTGCAAACTGCGAAAGCGCCGCCTCAAGCGCCGCCTGAACGCTCGGGTGATCTGGCTGCACCTGCCAGCCATTGAAGGCGGTACCCCGATACTCAATCCCGAGCGCCAGCGTTTTCGGGTCGCTCTTGACCAAGGCCATCAGCGGGCACCAGCAGATTTGCCGTTCACCTCATCGAGGAGGCGCTGTGCGGCGGCACGCTGAACTTCCGAGCCTTCCTTTTTCACCTCCGCGAGCAGCTCGAGCGCCTCCTTCTTGGCGTCCAGACCAATGAAAGACTTCGCCAGATTGAGTTTGGCATCAATGGCTTCGAGACGCGCGCGCTCCTTCTCATTAGGCACTGGCGCTGCCGGCTGAGCCGCGGGCTGCGGGACCGGCGCCGCCTTGACGGGTGCGGCGGCAGCTTCCGTCGGAATGGGTTCCGGCGCCAAAGGCGGCACATAGGCGGGCGTCTGTGCATCAAGGTTGAGGTCGACACGCTTTAATTTTTCTGCGGTCATGCCTGCCGTCTGCTTGGCAGTTCGCTCTGAGCTTTCGCGCTCTTCGTCGGAAAGGGGCGGCAGCTCCTGATCGTTATCATCAGCCTTGAGCCACGGCTGCTCCTCAACCTGCTTTTTCGCGGTGGCAGCAGCGGCTTCGGCAGCTGCGGCCTGCGCATCGGCCTTCATCTGCGCCTCGGTGTAGGCCATCGCGCCCACCCCCATGGCTCCGGCCGTCGTGCCGTTCTTCACGGCTTCATCAACGGTGGCCTCCACCGCTTTCAACTGAGCTTCGCCCGCGGGCGCCACGTCACGCTGAAAAGCCACGACACCTTGTCCCTTTTTGGCCGCGGCAACCGCTTCCTCGGCCTCTTTAACGGCCTTCTCGCGGCGCTTGCGCCAGGCGATGGAAGCAATGATGGCGATGCCGACAATAATGAGGAGATATGAAATCAAGGGGCGCTTCTCTTCGGCTGCGGGCTGCTGCGCATCAGCGGCAGACTGAGCCGGCTTGGCGTCCTCAGCAGGCGCCGATTCGGTCGGCGACGGAGCCTCCGCCTCCGTCTTCGAGTCGTTTTCTGCTGTCGGCTGGGCTGCAGCACCCGTATTGGCCGCGGCTGTCTCGGCCTCCGAAACGGGCGCGGCCGACGGCGGATTAGCTTCGGCTGAGGGTTGGGCAGGCGCCGCTGACTCAGGGGCTTCAGGAAGAGCGGGAGCGGCTTCAGGAAGAGCGGGAGCGGCTTCAGGCCGGGGCCTCCCCTAAGTCTTTGCCGCTGATCGCCTCCGGCCGGAGCATTCACTGCAGCCGTCGGAGCGCCTGCAGCCGCCGCCTTCTTTTGGTTACTTTCCCAAGCATCCAGCGCCTTGCGGCCGGTCTCCGCCACCTGCTCCACACTTTCACCGCGGCTCAGTGCAGCAATTTGCGCCGCAGCCGTTTCGCCGGCAGCTTCGCGGGAGCGGTGCTGCGCATCAATCAAATTCTGTGTCGGTCCCGGCACCGCTGCCGAAGCGCCGTGCACAGCGCGAAACGCCTCCATGGGATCAATGGCAAAGACTTCGTCGGAAAGCGGCGCCGAAAGCGACTGCCCAATCACAATGCGCGACGGATCGCCGTCAACGAAAGCACTCGGATTCTTCTGCGTCAGCGCAACCGCAACCTGTTCGAGAAGGGCGCCCGGGCAGCTCGGCCAGTAAAGCTTCGCAATCGACCAAAGCGTCATGTCGCGCTGCACCGTGAACGCATCATTGGGATTAAATCCGTTCAAAGCCACATACTCGCGGACAACATTCGGTGCATAACGTCCAGTACGATGCCCGCCCTTCTTGCCGGCCTCAAAAGACTTAACCGATTTTTCTTTTTCTTCAATACGTTGCATCGTCTTTGGGTGGGCTTCAGCAGCCGCAAAAGCCGTTTTTTCCACAGGCTTTTCGGCAGTCTCAGAGACCTTTTCAACAGACTTATCCACAGCCTTCATCGACTGCGGAGCGGTCTCGGCGGATTTCGCAGCCGGCACAGCAGACGACTCTCCCCCGGCGGCCGCCTTCGGCTCCGATGCCGGCATTTCCTCTGCAGCTGAAACGCGGAAGGTGCCGTTGACCGGATCAAGCCGGTAGCTGCGCACGGTGACCTTTCCGCCGGCATTCATTTCGATAAGCAGCGGAAAACCTTCCGAGAGACTCTGGCCGCCCACGACTTTAACGCGGACCTTGCCGGCTTCGCCGCCCATGCGGGCCATCTTCAAGTCCTGCGCTTCACGGGGCCACTCCACGCCTTCACGCAGATAAGTGGCTGGCGGCGCCACGCGCACCAGAAGGGGCGAAATCGTGATGTCGACGTCATTGACATCGAGCACCGCTTCAAGCGGCTGTCCAGGCTGACTCACCACTTTAAGGTCGCCGAGTTCGACGGCCTGGCTCAGTGAAGGGAAAACGGCAAGCGCTGCGGCCGCAGCCGCAGCAAGCATGGAGAGCTTCTGATGAAACATTGAACAGAACAGCCTAGAAAATTTTGAGCTTTGCAGAACTGCTGCAAAGCGCCTTCAGGAGATCCTGTGAATGATACCGCAGGGCCTTGCACCCTCGAGAGCGGCACTTCACCCCAGAAAAGCCGTGCGTTCTCTCGCGGTCGGCGCCGCCAGGGCTCAAGTCAATCGGTTTACTAATTGCGAAACGGCTTTTTTGATGGAAAAAATGAAGCCCGCGCTTTGAGGCGCGGGCCCTGCGATTTGGGATTTTAGAAACGCTTATGCCACAACTTCTCGCCCGACGAGATCGTGCTCTTCGTTGGCGGTGATGCGCACCGGAACGATATCGCCTGGAACGAGCTTGCGGTCAGTCGTGACGTAGCAGACGCCGTCAATGTCCGGCGCATCCGACTTGGTGCGGCCGACAGCCACGCCGTCTTCATCAGGCTCTTCGTCAATGATCACGTCTTCAATCCGGCCGATGCGGCGGGCGAGTTTGCGAAGCGAAATTTCCGCCTGCACTTCCATGAAGCGGCAGCGGCGCTCTTCGCGCACTTCGTCGGGCAGCGCGCCGGGGAGATCGTTGGCAGCCGCTCCGTCGACAGGCGAATAAGCAAAGCAGCCGACACGGTCAAGCTCCGCTTCACGCAGGAAGTCGAGCAGATACTCAAACTCCGCCTCTGTCTCTCCGGGGAAGCCCACGATAAAGGTTGAACGGATGGTAATGTCCGGGCAGGCTCTGCGCCAGGCCGCAATGCGCTCAAGATTCTTTTCGCCGCAGGCCGGACGCTTCATCAGCTTCAGAATCCGCGGATGGGCATGCTGGAAAGGCACATCGAGGTAGGGAAGAATCAGTCCTTCAGCCATCAGCGGCACGATGTCATCAACGTGCGGGTACGGGTAGACATAGTGCAGACGCGTCCAAAGATCGAGTCTGCCCAGTTCGCGGCAAAGATCAATTAATTTCGTATGCACCGGCCGGCCGCAGGCGAAGTCGAGTTTGTAGCGCTTGTCGACGCCGTAGGCAGCCGTGTCCTGACTGATGACGAGGAGTTCCTTGACGCCCGCGGCCTTGAGGTTCATCGCCTCGCGGATGATGGAATCCATCGAACGCGAATTCAGTGAGCCCCGCAGGTGCGGAATCACGCAGAAAGTACAGTGATGGTTGCACCCTTCGCTGATCTTCAGATATGCGTAGTGCTTTGGCGTCAGACGAACACCTGCCGCCGGCACCAGATCATCCCAGGGATCGTGCGGGCGCGGCAGCACGCCCTCAACCATGGCGAGGACTTCATCCACACTGTCCGGTCCCGTCACACCGATCACCTTCGGATGACGCGCCATGATGAAGTTCGACCCGTCAGCTTCCGTTCGGCCGCCGAGGCAGCCGCAGACGATGACGCGGCCGTTTTCTTTCAGTGCCTCAGCAATGGCGCCCAGAGACTCTTCAACCGCTTCGTTCACGAACCCGCAGGTATTAACGATCACCACATCGGCATCTTTATAGGTCGAGCCGATGCGATAGCCGCGGGCGCGCAGTTCGGTAACGATCCGTTCGGTGTCGACCAAGGCTTTGGGGCATCCGAGTGAAACGAAGCCGACGACGGGAATATGGCGTGAGGTCATGTTTTTTTATGGGAGTCAGCGGGCCTTGGGGAAAAAGCCCGGAATGAAAAATTTTGCGCCGCGGATCATAGTTGAAGATCTGCGGCGCTGCAGTGAATTCAGACGCTCTTTATCAATGACCGCCCTTCATCACCAAAGGCAGACATTGCTTAAGGCTTCGGATCGATCCAAATCAGTGCGGCATGACGGCCTGAGCGTTCACCATCACGGCGAAAGCTCCAGAACTGTTTCGGATCTCTATAAGTAGAAAGCCCGCAGTCAGCAATATCTGAAGCATCAATGCCGGCCGATTCAAGCGCGGCGTAAGCCAATGCGCCCAGGTCGGCATAAAACTTTCCTTCCGCCGCAGCGGGTTTGAAAGCGCGGGCGACCGATTCCTCGGGGAGGTGCTGACACATGGCTTCGCGAACATCTTCTCCCACCTCAAAGGCATCTGCCCCAATTCGCGGTCCAAGCCAAACGGCAGGCTTCAGATCGGAACAGTGGCGGCGGACTTCTTCAACGGTTCTCTGCAGAATGCCGTCGGCAAGGCTGCGCCAGCCAGCGTGCACAGCAGCAACAATGCGGCCGCTGCGGTCAGCAATAAAGACGGGCAGACAGTCTGCCGTCATCACGCAGGCCACAACCCCGCTCGTCGAAGTCCATTGCGCGTCGGCTTCGGGCGCAGACTGCGCCGAATCAATATCGTCGGCGCAGAGCACTGTCGTGCCGTGAACCTGAGTGAGCCACTTTGGTTCGCTCGGACAGCACTGCGTCACAATCGAACGATTCATCATCACGCAGGACTTAACGTCGCCCGTATGGAGCGCGAGATTGAGTCCCATGATGCCGTTCGGGCCGCCGTAAGGGCCGCTTGAAACCCCGCCGGTACGGCAGGGGGGAAAAAAACTCACCTGCGTCTGGGGACTTCACCGCCA
>OBUS01000361.1_pt1 | contig 36305 bp, 29 predicted proteins | sample 1475921 | NCBI WGS metagenome assembly OBUS01 (sample SAMEA2579948, study PRJEB22360) | human gut metagenome | reverse complement strand
GAGCACTTGACTTTTAATCAAGTTGTCCGGGGTTCGAATCCCCGATGCTTCACTAAATGGACAAGCGTAAGCTTGTTCATATTTATTCTTCGGGAGATATTCCGATAAATCAGATATGCGGATGTGGCGGAACTGGCAGACGCGCTAGACTTAGGATCTAGTGGGAGACCGTGCAGGTTCGATTCCTGTCATCCGCAGTATAGAAGTCGTGATTCTTGAGAAATCAAGGGTTGCGGCTTTTTTCGTGTGTGGAATTATATTTTAAGATAGATATTTTTTTGGGATAGTGGGAACAGATAAAGAGACCCTTGGAGGAAATGCGAATGAGAAATTTGTATATTTGTTACAGAACATTCCCTATAAAAAGGAAAGGGCCGGTCTTTCGACCGGCGTTATGAAAAAAGAAACTTAAAGGTTTTATCCTTTATTCATATACTATAATACTATGAAAATGTGATAAAAGTGTGTTTAAAAAATGACATCTTTGTTAACGAAGTTTAAAAATTCTATCAGTCGAATTTCTCACAATCAATTGCGCGTGAAGTAATATAGTTCCAATCGATACGTTATTTAGTAGACTGTCTAGTGCATAATAACCACATTTGCCGAGCTCAATCCGGTTCTGACGGATCGTGGTGAGTGGGGGAGAGGTGTAGGCACAAAGAGGGAGATCGTCAAAACCGATGATACTGATGTCTTTGGGAACACGGTAACCGAGTTGTTGACATTGCACGATGACCGAGTTAGCAATCTGGTCGTGGCTGCATATGATTGCGGTCATTCCAAGATCTAGAAGACGTGGCAAATGTTTTTCAATACACTGTGTAATGTAGTAAGAGGAACCAGCATAATTTGGCTCGGTTTTTAGATCGTTTTGTTTCATAGCATGAAAAAATGCCTTGTGCCGTACTTGCATAATATGGGAGCCGAGTGCACTGCTGAGGTATCCGATTTTTTGATGTCCCAGTTTTTTTAGATGGGATACAGCAAGTGCCATACCTTCGCTGTTGTCGATTCCGATGGAAGCGATAAATGGGTTGGCTGGTATGTAGTTGTCATAAAGAACGGTGGGAGTGTGGCTTGTCTTGAAATCTTTCATCCAAGGATCATTGAGAGAAAAGCCGAGTACAAATGCTCCTACATAATCATTTTGTAGCATAAAGACGTCGTAAGGCGTCTTTTTTTGTATTTGTATGGTCGTCTCGATAACATCCACAACAAAACCAGCAGGTTCTGCCATCTGCCGAAAACCGATGATAAAATCATATCCAAATTGATGTGGTTCTTCGTATTCCATATTTTCTATAATGATGCAAAATTTTTTTGCTTCGTTTTTCTGTCGCCGCAATCTGGAGTAACCCATTTCAACAGCGGTGTCTAGAATTGTTTTTCGTAAAGTTTCGCTAATGTCTGGAGCGTTATTAATCGCTTTTGATACAGTGCCTTTGGAAACGCCCAATTTATCAGCGATATCTTGTATTGTAGCCATATAATTGCCTTTCTGCTTTTTAAGATTTTGATAAAAAATACTATCTTTATTATAACGAAAATTTCACGAGAAATCAATTGTTTGAAGTAGGTTTGTTTCGAATAAAAGATGTAGAATAGTTAAAGTGTACAAAAAGTAATAAAAAAACTGTGAAAAATAGAGAAAGTGATATGACATATTGACGTTTTTAATGTTGTGAGTTATATTACAAATAACGAAACAATACGAAACAAAGGAGACGAAAAATGAAGAAGCGAGGAGTGGCATTATTGATGGCGGCAGTATTTGCGGTTGCAAATCTTTCTGGATGTGGAAGAAATGCAGGTGGAGATGGCACGCTTGGTGAGAAAGAAAAAGTACGTCTTATGGTCTGGTCACCATCGGAAGATCAGTCAAAAGAAAGTGGGGAATGGCTACAGAGTACTTGTGAGAAGTTTGCAGAGGAACATCCAGAATGGGATATTACATTTGTCTATGGAGTTGCAGATGAGGCAACTGCGGCGAGTCAGGTGGCACAGGATCCGGAAGAGAGTGCAGATGTATTTATGTATGCGAACGATACACTTACGACAATGACGGATGCGAAGGCATTGGCAAAGTTTGGAGGCAAGTATCGAGAAGAGATTGAAAATACGAATTCAGAAGAAGTATTATCGTCCCTGATAAAAGATGGAGATTTATATGGGGTACCATTTACGACGAATACGTGGTTTATGTACTATGATAAAAGTGTTTTTTCGGAAGAAGATATTAAGAATCTGGATAGCATGTTGGAAAAAGGGACTGTGGCATTTCCGCTGACAAACTCATGGTATACACCGGCATTTTATATTGGAAATGGTTGTACTTTGTTCGGAGATGGAACAGATGAGTCAAAAGGTGTGGATTTTGCAGGGGAGAAAGCGGTTAGTGTGACGGAGTATCTGGTGGATTTGGCTGCAAATCCGAATTTTAAAATTGATGCGGATGGTTCTGGACTTGCAGGCTTACGAGATGGAAGTATCTCAGCTATTTTTTCGGGTTCTTGGGATGCGAATGCTGTGAAAGAAGCGCTAGGTGAAAATATGGGGGCTGCTGCACTTCCTACATTTACTGTGAATGGAGAGGAAAAACAGATGATGGCATATGCTGGTTCAAAAGCAATCGGAGTGAATCCGTACAGTAAGAATATGGTTGCGGCAGTGGAACTTGCAGTGTACCTTGGTTCAGCCGAGGCACAGATGAGTCATTATAAGCTCAGAAATGTGATTCCGTGTAATACAGAGTTGCTTGCAGATGAGACAATTGCTTCAGATCCACTTGTTTCGGCACAAAATAATACATTCAATCATACTTCAATTTTGCAGCCATTTGTGGCGAAGATGAATAATTGTTGGGTTCCAGTTGAAAATATGGGAAAAGGAATCCGCAATGGAAGTGTGACACATGAGAATGTGGCAGAACAGACGGAAGCGATGAATGAAGCGATGAATAGCGATGGAATTTAAAAGGGGTGAAGAGGAATGTTGAAATTAAAAAAGAAAGTAAATCAATTTCCAACACCATATACTTGTATGCGGGCAATCAAGGAAGGCGGAATTGAGACGAAGCTTTCTATGATATTGATGGGATTTGGAAATTTTGTACACAAACAGAAAATAAAAGGACTTTTATATTTGACTTTGGAAGTGGCTTATATTGTTTTTATGGCAGTGAATGGAATTCATTTTCTCAGCACGCTCGGTTCACTTGGCAGTGCACCGCAAAAAGAAGTATGGGATGCGACAAAACAGGTGTATCTGTATACAAAAGGGGATCAGTCGGTACTGCTATTGTTGTATGGAGTGGCGACGGTTTTAGTGACACTATTGATGATTTGGGCATGGAGAGGAGCGCTTAAGAGTGCTTTCAAAGCAGAATGTCTGGATAAAGAGGGGCGTCATGTTAATTCATTTGTAGAAGATTTGAAATCACTACTGCATGAGAATCTACACAGACTTTTAATGACACCACCTATGGTATTTATTTTTACCCTGACAATATTGCCGCTGGTTTTTATGATTTGTATGGCATTTACGAATTACAGCAAGCTTGGAAATCATTTGATGCTGTTTGATTGGGTTGGTTTGGACAATTTTAAGGCGTTATTTGATACGAATAGTATTCTGGGAAGTACCTTCTGGTCAGTTCTTGGCTGGACGCTTGTTTGGGCATTCTTTGCCACATTCAGCAATTATATTTTCGGTATGATTCTTTCGCTTGTAATTAACAGAAAAGATACGAAAGCAAAAGGATTTTGGAGGTTCTGCTTTGTATTATCTTGTGCGGTACCGATGTTCGTTTCTCTGCTGATTATGAGAACGATGCTTCAACCAAATGGTGCGGTGAATGTACTTTTAAGAAATCTTGGCTGGATTGCGCAGGACGCAAGTCTCCCGTTTTTTACGGACTCAACATGGGCGAGAGTGACTGTGATTGTTGTTAATATCTGGGTAGGTGTTCCGTATACGTTGCTTCAGTTGACCGGTGTACTTCAGAACATTCCGGAAGAGCTTTATGAGGCAGCGAAAGTGGATGGAGCAAATGCATTTCAGATTTTTTTCAAGATCACAATGCCATATATGCTTTATGTGACAGCACCGTATTTGATTGTGACATTTACAGGAAATGTAAATAACTTTAATGTGATCTATTTGCTGTCGGGGGGAGATCCGGTAACAGATCTGGCATCTACGGCAGGAAAGACTGATTTACTTGTGACTTGGCTTTATAAATTGACAATTGACAAGCAATACTACAATATTGGTGCAGTTATCGGTATTCTGACATTTATCATTTTGGCGGTTGGCGCATTGCTTACATATAGAAACAGTAAATCTTATAAGGAAGGAGAAATTTAGATATGGCAGTACAAAAAATGCGATCAGCAAAAAAGAAGCGCAGGATCAATAACGTGATCGTGCATACAAGTTTGGCCGTACTGGCGGCTGTGTGGGTATTCCCGATTATATGGGTAGTCCTTACAAGTTTTCGCGCGGAAAAAGGGTCTTATGTATCTACATTTTTCCCAAAAGAATTTACGCTAGATAACTATATCAAATTGTTTACCGATACTTCCATTTTGAACTTTCCTAAAATGTTTATGAATACGTTGATCATTGCAATATGCTCTTGTATTCTTGCGACATTTTACACATTGGCAGTCTCATATTGTTTATCAAGGTTAAAATTTAAACTGAGAAAACCATATATGAACATGGCAATGATATTAGGATTGTTTCCGGGATTTATGTCAATGATTGCTGTGTATTTTATTTTGAAAGCGATTGGACTAACAGAAGGAAATCTGATTCGTGTGGCTCTCATCTTGTGTTATTCAGGTGGTGCAGGACTTGGTTTTCAGATTGCAAAGGGATTTTTTGATACGATTCCATATGCGGTGGATGAGGCAGCAATCTTAGATGGATGTACGAGGTGGCAGGTGTTTCAAAAGATTACACTTCCACTTAGCAAACCAATTATTGTATATACAGTGTTGACAGCATTTATGGGACCATGGCTGGACTTTATTTTTGCAAAAGTAATCTGTAGAGCCAACTCCGACCAATATACAGTTGCAATTGGACTTTGGAAAATGCTTGAGAAGGAATATATTGACAGTTGGTACACAAGCTTTGCGGCGGGTGCAGTTCTGATTTCGATTCCGATTGCGATTTTGTTCTTGATAATGCAGAGGTATTATGTGGACGGAGTTTCAGGTGCCGTAAAGGGATAAAAAGAGGGCTAGATTATGAAGACAAGAAAAGAGTTAAAAAAATTGTACAACACTTTAGAGTTCCAGAAAGAGTATCAATACGATGGAAAGGATCTGGGAGCTTTGTGTACGCAGGCGGGAACTACATTCCACCTGTGGAGCCCTTTGGCAGAAGAAGTGGAGTTGCGATTGTATAGAGATGGAAAGCATAGTGAGTGCTTTCAAAAAATTGCTATGCAGAAAGAAAAGAGGGGAGTCTGGAGCTACCAGACAGAGAGATATCTGCATGGCGTTTATTATGATTATCAAATCCCGTGGGACGGAGAAATAGTTGAGCTTGGAGATCCCTATGCGAGAGGTTGCGGAGTGAATGGTATCCGGAGTATGGTCGTGGATTTGAATAGAACGAATCCACTGCAATGGGAGCATGATCAAAGACCGAAAAAAAGGGAAGAGAATATTATCTATGAGCTTCATATCAAAGAATTTTCTTGGGATGAGTCTGGAGGATTTTCAAAAGAAAATAGAGGAAAATACAAGGCATTCACAGAAGAACATACGACACTTTTTGGAGATGGAGAGCATTCAACCGGATTGGATTATCTCAAGGAATTGGGAGTGACACATGTGCAGTTGATGCCGGTGTATGACTACGGCTCTGTGGACGAGTCCAATGATGAGGAATTCAATTGGGGATATGATCCGGAGAACTATAATGTGCCTGAGGGGTCGTATGCAACTGATACAGAAGATGGGGCGGTTCGCATTCGGGAGTTCAAAGAAATGGTGCAGTCTCTCCATAAGAATGGATTCCGAGTAATCATGGATGTTGTCTATAATCACATGTATTCGTTGGAGTCGAATTTGAATAAGGCGGTTCCGTGGTATTATTTTCGAACGAAGGATGATGGAACAATCTCAAACGGCTCTGCCTGTGGAAATGATGTGGCAAGTGAGCGGCCAATGTGTGCGAACTATATTGTCGATTCGGTTCTGTATTGGGCAGAAGAATATCACATAGACGGATTCCGGTTTGATTTGATGGGACTTTTGGATGTGGATCTGATGAACCGAATCAGACGAGAACTTGATGTCCGTTATGGACGAGGAGAGATATTAGTTTTTGGAGAGCCTTGGGCAGCAGATGAGACTGCGATAGAAGGGACGGCAGTCCCGGCGTTGAAGAAACATATTGCTCAGTTGGATTGTGAAATTGGAATGTTTTGTGATGACACGAGAGATGCAATCAAAGGACATGTATTTGAAGCAGAAATTCCGGGATTCGTCAATGGAGCGAATGGTTTGGAAGAAAAAATCTTAAACAGTGTGCGCGCATGGAGCACAGACGGGCGGAACGTGAAAGCGCCAAGTCAAGTGATTACTTATGTATCCGCACATGATAACTGGACATTGTGGGATAAACTTGAAAAGACAATTTCAGATGAGGAAGAGCGTATTCGCATCAACAAGATGGCAGCGGCGATGTATATGACTTGTCAGGGAAATCTGTTTTTCTTATCAGGAGAAGAATTTGCAAGAACGAAAGATGGGCTTGAGAATACATATAATGCACCGATTGAGTTGAATCGTCTCGACTGGGAACGTGCCTATAGATATACGGATTTGCGAACGTATTATCAGGGACTGATTGCGCTCAGAAAACAGCTTCCCGGATTATGCGATAAATCAGAAGGAGCATGGAAACGAATCTTTGAAGAGTGGAAAACAGAAGGTGTTGTTGGATTTTTTGTGGATAACACAGGAAAAGTGTATGAATCAAAGTGGAAAACATTGTGTGTGATATATAACAGTACGAGGGAAACAGTTTCGAAAGAGTTGAAAGAAGGAGACTGGGAAATATTAGTTGATTCAGAGAGTAGTTTTCGATGGAAGGAAGGGAAAAAAGTAGGATGTGCGAAGGCAGCTCCAAAGAGTGTGCTCGTACTTGGACAGAGGAGTTAGAAATATGAGATGGATATATGGAAAACAAGATTTTAGTACAATAGAGAGAGGACAGGAGAATTGCTATCTTTTGACAAATGGTCTTGGAGGATTTTCATCTTTGACGATGACAGGTTCGGCAGCGAGAAATGACCATGCACTTCTAATGGCTTGTATTCAGGCACCAAACCACAGATACAATATGGTGCATCGTCTTGCGGAGACATTGGCAATTGGGAAGGACGAGTTTATCTTGTCCACTCAGGAATTTGCAGATGGAGCAAAAGAGGAGGGATACCGGTATCTTTCTGCATTTGTCTATGATGATAGCCCGATTTGGAAATTCCATGTGCAGGGAGTAGAATTGCAAAAGGAAATCGGCATGAAGCAGGAAGAGAATACGGTTGCAGTCCGTTATACAATATGGAATCGTCAAAAAAAAGATGCGGTCTTTCGTGTGACACCGTTTTTTCAGTTCACAAGAAAAGGAAGTGAACCAAAGTCCACACAAGTGTTTACGTTAGAAAGGGATACAGTATACTCTGAGGGAATGACATTGTACTTTGAGACAAATGGAGAGATTCGTAAGATCGAAGAAAAAGAGGAAATCTATTTTTATAGTTATGATGTCTGCGATGGAAGAAGAGAGAAGGGGCTTGCAAAGGCCAATCATGAAATCAGTATTTTTGTACCAGCAGGGGAATGCGTGAAGTTAAAGATTGTATACTCGATGGAAAATGCGCTACAGGACGCAGATTTGATTATTGAAGGTATGAGAAAATATCGAAGAAGCTTAGAAGAACAGGCGGCTTTTGTGATGCCAATGGCAAGAGAGTTGTCGAAAAGCGCAAACCAGTTTGTATCAAAAAGAGAGTCGACAGGCGGAAGTACGATACTTGCGGGGTATCCGTTTTTTGAAGATTGGGGAAGAGATACGATGATAGCACTTCCTGGTGTATGTATAGTGACAGGGCAGTATGAGACGGCAAAAAAAATTTTGCGTACATTTGCTGTGCATGAGCGAAAAGGACTGATGCCGAATCTTTTTCCGGAAGGAGGAAATGAGCCACTTTATAATACGGTAGATGCGGCGTTATTGTTTATCAATTGTGTATATCTCTACTACGAAGCAACAAAAGATGTGGCGTTTGTGAAAGAGATGTATCCAGTGATGGAGCGCATTATCAAAGGTTATCGAGAAGGGACCGACTATGGAATTTGCATGGATTCAGATGGGTTGATTCAGGCGGGAGAAGGATTGTGGCAGGTAACATGGATGGATGTGCGTGTAGGAGAGATTTTGCCGACACCAAGACATGGAAAACCGGTTGAGATTAATGCGTACTGGTATAATGCGCTGTGTATTATGGAGCAGTTTGCTTCGCTTGTGAACCGGACGTGGGAGTATTCACAGTTAAAAGAGCAGGTAAAAGTATCTTTTGTGGAAAAGTTCTGGATGGAAGACAGACGGTGTTTAAAAGATTTAGTATCCGGAACAAAAGCGGATAGACAGATTCGTTGTAACCAGATTTGGGCGGTGTCAATGCCGTTTACGATGCTGGATGAGACGAAAGAACGACAGGTTGTGGAGACGGTGTTCGAGACGCTTTATACACCTTATGGACTTCGGACACTTGAGATAGCAGATGAGGAATTTCATTCAAACTATCAGGGAGAGATGGAAGAGCGTGATATGGCATATCATCAGGGAACTGTGTGGACATTTCCGCTCGGTGCGTATTATTTGGCATATCTGAAAGTGAATGGATACAGCAAAAAGGCGAAAGCGGATGTCAAAGACCAGCTGGAAGTGATAGAGAGTGCGATGCGGGAAGGCTGTATCGGACAGCTTCCTGAAATTTACGACGGAGAGAATCCAACCAGATCCAAGGGCTGTTTTGCACAGGCTTGGAGTGTCGGTGAAATATTGAGAGTTTATGCGGTAATTGAAAAAAGAGAAGGAGAATAATAAGATGGAAAAGTTATTAGAGCAGATTTTAGAAGAGAAATATAAAAAGAGCATCAAAGAGGCATCAAACGAAGAGATTTATACTGCCTTATTGATTTTGACAAAAGAGAAAATGCAAGGTGCTAAAAGAAACGAAGGAAAGAAAAAACTGTATTACATTTCTGCCGAGTTTCTGATTGGAAAACTGTTGTCTAACAATCTGATCAACTTAGGTTTGTTTGATGAGACAAAAGAAGTACTGGAAAAACACGGTCATAATATCACGGAGATTGAAGAAATCGAGCAGGAACCGTCTCTTGGAAACGGCGGGCTTGGACGTCTTGCGGCATGTTTTCTTGATTCAATTGCAACTTTAGGACTGAATGGGGATGGTGTCGGATTAAACTACCATGATGGATTGTTCCGTCAGAGATTTGTGGACCACAAGCAGAAGGAAGAGAAAAATCCATGGATTACAGACTTCAGCTGGCTGACAAAGACAGATGTAAAGTTTGAAGTACCGTTTAAAGATTTTACATTGACTTCTACTATGTACGATATCGATGTGCCGGGATATAAGAGCGGATGCAACAGACTTCATTTATTTGACATTGATACAGTGGATGAGAGCATTATTGGGGATGGAATTAATTTTGACAAGACAGATATTCAGAAAAATCTGACATTGTTCCTCTATCCGGATGACAGCGATGAGGCGGGACAATTACTTCGTATCTATCAGCAGTATTTTATGGTAAGCAATGCGGCGCAGTTAATCCTGAAGGAGGCTGAAGACAATGGATATGATCTTTACAAACTGAATGAACATGTTGCAGTGCAGATCAATGATACACATCCAACGATGGTCATTCCGGAATTGATTCGTCTGTTGACTGTAAAAGGGTTCAATATGGATACAGCAATCGACGTAGTGAGAAAGACATGTGCATATACGAACCACACAATTCTTGCAGAAGCGTTAGAAAAATGGCCAATCTCGTATTTAGAAAAAGTTGTACCGCATCTGATGCCAATTATTCGTGAATTGGATGCACGTGTGAGAAGAGATTATCACGATGAGCGTGTCTATATTATCGACGAAATGGATCGTGTGCATATGGCACATATCGACATTCACTTTGGGTATGCAGTAAATGGTGTGGCGGCACTTCATACACAAATTTTAAAAGAGTCTGAACTGAAACCGTTCTATGACATTTATCCGGAAAAATTTAATAACAAGACAAATGGAATTACATTTAGAAGATGGCTTGTTCATTGTAACCCAGAGCTTTCCGCCTACTTGAAAGAATTAATCGGTCCAAAGTATATGGAAAATGCAGCAAATCTTGAAAAACTGATTGCATATAAAGATGACGAAACTGTTTTGAAAAAACTAAGAGAAATTAAAAAGAACTCGAAGGAAGAGCTGAAAGCATATTTGAAGCTGACGCAGAATGTAGATATTGACAGTAATTCGGTATTTGATATTCAAATCAAACGTCTTCATGAGTACAAAAGACAGCAGATGAATGCACTTTATGCGATTTATAAATACAAAGAGATAAAAAAAGGAAACTTACCGAAACGTCCGCTGACGATGATTTTCGGAGCGAAGGCAGCACCGGCTTACACGATTGCAAAAGACATTATTCATTTGATTTTGTGCCTGCAGCAGTTGATTGAGAATGATCCGATTGTGAGCAAATATATGAAGATTGTCATGGTGGAAAATTACAATGTGACGAAAGCAGCAAAACTAATTCCGGCATGTGATATTTCGGAGCAGATTTCTCTTGCGTCAAAAGAGGCATCAGGAACTGGAAATATGAAGTTTATGTTAAATGGTGCTGTGACACTTGGAACAGAAGACGGTGCAAATGTAGAGATTCATGAGCTTGTTGGAGACGACAATATCTATATTTTTGGAAAGAAATCAGAAGATGTGATCAAGTTATATGACGAGGCAAGTTATTGCTCACGCGAGATCTATGAGAGTGATGTACTTGTGGAAGAGCTTGTAGATTTTATTATCAGCAAAGAGCTGATTCAGATTGGGGATCCTGTAAATCTTGGAAGACTTTATAAGGAAATCATATCAAAAGACTGGTTCATGGCGTTGCTTGATATCAAAGAGTATATTGCGAAGAAAGAACAGATGTTGGCAGATTATGAAGATGAGACAACTTGGGCGAAGAAAGCCCTTGTAAATATCGCAAAGGCAGGATACTTTTCAGCAGACCGTACGATTGCAGAGTATAATGAAGATATTTGGAAATTATCATAAAGAGGATTGGATTATGAGAGAAACAGGGATATTGATGCCCGTGTCTTCGCTCCCGTCGCGTACGGGAGTCGGAGAACTGGGAAGGGAAACAAAAGAGTTCCTTGATTATTTAAAAGAAGCAGGTGTAAAAATCTGGCAAATTTTGCCGCTGAATCCGGTGGGATACGGGAATTCTCCGTATCAGCCATATTCATCCTGCGCAGGAGATGAGATTTATATCAGTCTGGAAACATTATATGAACAGGGACTTTTAAAAGATCTACCACCGGCATTTTTAGAAAAGGAAACTCATGTCCGGTACGATCAAGTCCGAGCATGGAAAGAAAGTTATTTAAGAGAGGCATTTTCTCGTTTTGAAGAAACAGACGATTATAAAACATTTGCACAGCAGAGCTGGGTGTTAGAATATGGGATGTTTCGTGCATTAAAAGAAAAAAATGAGAATCGTTGCTGGAATGAATGGGATACAGCGGATAAGACATGGCCAGAGGCTAAAAAGGAAGTGCCTTTGGAGATTGCGCATGAGGCGGCTTATCAAATGTTTTTACAGTATATATTTTTCTGCCAGTGGATGGAAATTAAAAAGACTGCAAATGAAAATGGAATTCAAATTATGGGAGATGTGCCGTTTTACGTCGGTGTGGATTCTGTGGATGTGTGGGCAGGAAAAGACAATTTCCTATTAGATACAGACGGAAGACCGACTTTCATTGCAGGTGTGCCGCCGGATTATTTCAGTGCGACAGGGCAGAGATGGGGAAATCCAATTTATGACTGGGATTATCTCAAAGAGAATGGATATCAGTTTTGGGTGGAGCGAATCGGATACAGTAGCCGACTGTTTGACATTATCAGAATCGATCATTTCCGTGCGTTTGACACTTTCTGGAAGATTCCGGCTACTTGTCCGACTGCAATTGAAGGAGAATGGATTGAGGCACCGGGATATGAAGTGATTGACACACTTTTGGAAAAGATACCTGAAGTAAATCTTGTGGCAGAAGATTTGGGAGATCTCAGACCAGAAGTGTTGGAGCTCAAAGAACATTATCATTTTAAAGGAATGAAGATACTTGTGTTTTCAATTGATACATCTGGAAAATATGCGAAAGATATTTTTCATGATGTGGAAAATATGATCATCTATACGGGAACACATGACAATGATACATTAATGGAATGGTATGATGCATTGTCTGTTGCAGCAAAACGAAAAGTGCGTCGTTTTCTTGCAAGGGAAGGAATCCGTCAGGGCTCTGTTAAAGACCGACTTTTAGCTTATACATGGAAGAGTAAGGCTGAATATGCAATCGTTCCGATGGCGGATATTTTAGGAATGGGAAAAGAGGCCCATCTAAATACACCTGGTACGGTTGGAAGTCCGAACTGGGAGTGGAGAATGCCAGATATGCGACAAATGGAAATAAGTTTGAAAAAATATAGTAGACAGATGAGACAAAGATAAGAAGAGAGGAACAGGATATGAATTTTACCGGAGTCTATCATAAGACATCAGAGCAGATGAGCTATCCAAAGAATGAAAAGGAACTTATTATCAATCTCAAAACCGGTTACGATGTGAAACGGGTCTTCATACATTATGGAGACCCGTTTGAAGCAGGTATTCTTGGCGGAAATGAGAGATGGATTGGGAAACGAGAGGAAATCTGCTATAAGAAACGGCTGAAATATCAGATTTGGTGGACAACAACAGTTGTTCCGACTTACAAAAGATGTAAATACTATTTTGAACTGCAGACAGAGTCAGAGGTATGGTATTATTTTGAAGATGGTTTTTTGACCGAAGAGCAGATTAATATGGACGGAAGAATGTTGCAGTGCTTTATCGTGCCGTGGATGAATCCGGCAGATATTAATCGGACACCGAAGTGGGTGAACGATACAGTATGGTATCAGATTTTTCCAGATCGTTTTTGTAATGGGACACCTGAAAGAAATACTGCAGAAATTGTTCCGTGGAGGACTGGAAAGGTGACAAATGATGAGCGTTTTGGCGGAAATCTTGCAGGGATTCGCAAAAACCTATCTTATTTAAAAGAGTTGGGAATCAATGGAATCTATTTGAATCCCATTATGGAAGCAGAGTCTAACCATAAATACGACACGACGGATTATACAAAGATCGATCCGCATTTTGGAACGAACGAGGAGTTTGCACAGCTTGTGAAAGAAGCACACGGGCATGGAATTCGAGTGATGGTTGATGCAGTATTCAATCACAGTGGAAGCAAATTTGTTCCGTGGCGTGATGTACAGGAATACGGAAAAGAGTCGAAGTATGCAGATTGGTTTATGGTGAACGATTGGAGTAATATCAAGAAAAAAGCAGATACACGAGATGAAAGATTTTATTCTTTCGCATTCATCGACAACATGCCAAAACTCAATACAAACAACGAAGAAGTGATTCAATATTTCTGTGGGATCTGTGAAAATTGGATTAAAGAATTTGATGTTGATGGGATCCGATTTGATGTGGGAAATGAAGTTTCACACCGGTTTTTAAAACGAATTCGTGAGCACGTGAGAAGCATTAAGCCAGATATCTATTTGCTGGGAGAGATATGGCATGATGCAAGTCAGTGGTTGATGGGGGATGAGTACGATTCGGTTATGAATTATCCGTTGATGAGTGGGATTCATGATTTCTTTTTGGACGAGCAGGATACCAAAGAAGATTTTGAATATATGATCAACCGATGTTATACGATGTACATGCAGCAGTGCAACAATGTGTTATTTAATCTTTTGGATTCACATGATACCGAACGGCTTATGAACAGATTAAATAATTTGGACATTTTTTATCAACAACTTGCTGTGTTGTTTACAATGCCAGGAAGTCCGTGTATTTACTATGGAACAGAAATTGCAATGGAAGGTGGACATGACCCGGATTGCAGAAGATGTATGCCGTGGGAGGAACTTGATACAGTGGAAAATCAGCGGCGAATCCATGAGACGAAAACATTGATTGAACTTCGCAGAAAAGAAACGGCATTCAAAAGCCTGTATTTTCATTTCCCGAATACTTATAAAGAGTCACGGCTTGTGGAATATGTAAAGCTAGATGATGAGGGAAATCAATTGGAGATTTTATTGAATTGTACAAAAGAGGAAGTGAAAATAGAAAAGCAGGGAGAAATCTTATTCCAACGAGGGTATGAGAATGGAAAATTGCAAAAAAATGGAACATTGATTCGAAGGATAAAAGGAGAAAAATAATATGGAAGAACAGAAGAAATGGTGGCGAAATGCGGTCGTCTATCAGATTTATCCGAGAAGTTTTCAGGACAGTAATGGAGACGGAATTGGGGATATTCAAGGAATTATCGACAGACTGGATTATTTGAAGAAGCTTGGAATTGATGCAATTTGGCTGTCTCCGGTCTGCCGTTCACCGCAGGATGACAATGGGTATGATATTTCAGACTATCAGGATATTGATCCGATGTTTGGAAATATGAATGATATGGAACGTTTGATCGCAGAAGCAAAAAAATGCAATATTCGCATTATGATTGACCTTGTGCTGAATCATTCTTCAGATGAACACAGATGGTTTCAGGAGGCAAAAAAAGGTAAAGACAATCCATATCATGATTACTATGTGTGGCGTGATGGGGAAGAAGGAGTTCTTCCCAATGATATGGGCTCAGTGTTTGGAGGTCCAGCATGGGAGTGGGTTCCGGAATTAAAACAATATTATTTTCATCAGTTTTCCGTGAAACAGCCGGATTTAAATTGGGAAAATCCAAAACTTAGAAAAGAAATTTATGATATGATTTTGTGGTGGATGGAAAAAGGCGCAGGCGGTTTCAGGCTGGATGTCATCGACCAGATTGCAAAAGAACCAGATCAGAAAATTACAAATAATGGTCCAAGACTTCATGAATTTATCAGAGAACTGAGTAAAGAGACATTTCAAAAGGGCGACCTGATCACAGTAGGGGAAGCTTGGGGAGCAGACACGGAACGTGCAAAATTATACAGCAATCCAGATGGAAGTGAGTTTTCAATGGTATTTCAGTTCGAGCATATGATGTTAGATCAGGAGGCAGGGAAAGAAAAGTGGGATTTTTGTCCGTTGCCATTTGTAAAACTCAAACAAAATTTGGCAAAATGGCAGACAGCGCTTTTTGAATGTGGCTGGAACAGCCTGTTTTGGAATAATCATGACCTTCCGAGAATCGTGTCCAGATGGGGAAATGATAAAGAATACCGTGTGGAATCGGCAAAGATGCTTGCGACGGTCTTACATGGAATGCAGGGAACACCTTACATTTATCAGGGCGAAGAACTCGGAATGACCAATGTAAGGTTTGAAAGTATCGACCAATATCAAGATATTGAAATCCGCAACATGTATAAGGAGCGTCTCCAAAAAGGATATTCAGAGGCAGAAATCATGGAATCTATCTATACAAAGGGACGTGACAATGCAAGAACACCGATGCAATGGGACGACAGTGTAAATGCGGGATTTACAACAGGAATACTGTGGATGGAAGTAAATCCGAATTATACGGAAATCAATGCAGAAAAAGCATTAGAAAACGAAAATTCAGTATTCTATTATTATCAGAAATTAATTCAACTTCGAAAAGAATATGATATTTTTGCGGAAGGTGATTTTCGGCTGCTTTTGGAAGAAGATGAGAATATTTTCGCTTATGTAAGAGAATATCAAGGAAAACAGATGCTTGTAGTGTCAAACTTTACAGAGAACACAGTTCCGTGTACACTGCTAAAAGAATGGCAGGGTGGAGAGGTATTGATTTGCAATTATTCGGAAGATGGTGAGGAAGGTATGCTTCGTCCATATGAAAGTGCCATTTACTGCTGTCATTGATTACGGATAGGAAAGAGGACGCGATAGAGATTCATGATAAGACCTATGAATGTGCAGATGTGACCACGGAGCCGTATCTTGGATATTTGCAGGAAATGACAGAATTTTATCTTGTCAATAATCATGAATATGAACGTCTGAAAAATATTGGTGAAGAAGTTTATGTGTATAATTATAGAATTAAAGATGTAAAAAATTTTGAGGCTTCTGTAGCGGCGCTGCAAGGGAGCGCAGATTGTGCAGGATTGATTAAAATTGATCCTGATGATCAGGAAGCAAGCTGGATTCAGATTATTTATTCGGTGTGTATTTTCATGTTTATGGTATTCATACTTGCGAGTGGAAGTATTATTTTTGTGAAGATTTATAATGATGCATTTGAAGAACGGGAACGATATGCTATCTTGAACAAAATCGGCGTGGGCAGCAGAACTGTAAAAAAAGAAATTGCGTGTGAACTTCGGTTTGCCTATTTGTCACCGTTCCTTGTGATGGCGATATCCTCTTATTTTTCTGTGAAAGCATTAGGAAATATGATGCGCACAGAACTACTTGAAATTAACATTTTAAGTGTAGTGATTATAGGAATTTTCTTCCTTATATGCTATCTGTTCTCAGTGTCGGTCTACATGAAAAATATAAAAATATAAAAATGAAGTAGATATTGCCTACCTATCTGCAACATGTTAAACTAAGAGTAGTAATATACTCTAGGACATAACTAACAGGAGAGAGCAGATATGAAGAACGGAATGGAAAATGCCGTTTGGCAGATGAAACAAAAAGAAGAGGACGGATTGAATTATATTTACTCCCAGACGTATAACTTTGTCTATCTACGTGCGAAAAGTATTTTGAAAAATGAGGAAGATATCAAGCTGTTTATGCAGACGGTATATGTGAATTTGTATCGGTCCGCAGATGAGATACAGCTGGATAATTTATATGAGTGGCTCGGAAAGCATGTGTATCGGATTGGATGCGAGCATTTTAAAAAGAGAAAAGAAAGAGAAGCAGCTTTTGTGGAGATGGAAGAGGAGGAGCTGAATCCGAAGCAAAAGCAGCATCTGAATGAGAATGTAGATGTTATCAGCAAAAGTTTGGAGCAGCTTCCGGATTTGTATCAGGCAACTCTGTTTGCATTTTATTTTGATTATTTGAAAATGGATGAGATTGCGGACCTGATGGACTGTAGTGTGGGCGTGATCATTAACCGATTGAATTATACAAGAAAATATTTCAAAAAAGCGATAGAGAATGCATGGGAAGAGTGTGGTGAGAGCACGGAAGGCTGCGATACATTTTCTGTGGAGGCGGTTTGTCTGGCACTTCGCAAATGGGGAGTTGAACATTGCCTTGGTATAACCAGTGCGCAAAACATATATTATAATATCTGCAAGGCACTTGAGCTGCACGGACATTCTATTTCTCTGAGCGGAAAAGAATTTGCAGGTGTGAAAAAGACGGTTGTCTATTATAAAGCAGATGATTGGAATCCGATACAGGAAGAGATCATTGCGCATGAAAAAAAGAAAAGACTGGATAAAAAGGTTGCTGTCTGTCTGGCAGGAGCAGCAGTAGTGCTTGCGATTGTCGCAGTAGTGATTGCCGTGGTGGCGAATCGACCGGAAAAGAAAAAGCCGTCATCAGAAAAGTCGAAAGTGACGGAAGAACAGAAAAGTTCCCAAAAAGAGGAGCAAAAACAGGAAGATACGGATACGAAGAACCCGGAAGAACAGACGAATGGAACAGTAGACGAACCGGTAAGTGAGCCGACAGAGACAGATTATATTTTCCCGAATAGTGGGACAACAGAACTGACAAGAGAAGAGGTTCAAGGGCATACAAAAGAGGAATTACGTATTGCTAGAAATGAGATTTATGCAAGACATGGTGCCATCTTCGGAGTGGATGATCTGGATGCATATTTCCAAAGTAAATCATGGTATACACCTACACTTTCGATCAGTGAGCTATTGGATACAGTAGAATTGAGCATGGTAGAGGAAAACAATATCAGCCTGATCAGCGAGATTGAATCGGGAATGTAGTGTAAATATAATAATGAAAGGGAGTAAACACAATGTATAATGTAGAATTTGATGAAAGCTTAGTAACAGGGAATGAGATGATTGATGAACAACACAAAGAACTGATTGGGAAAATTCAGGATTTGCTTAGAAGTTGTGAAAAAGGAAGTGAAAAAGCAACAGCAGTAAAGATGCTCAATTATCTGGCAACATATACGGATTATCACTTCAAAGAAGAGGAAAAGCTTCAGGAAGAAATTGAATATCCGGGAATAAAAGAACACAAGGAAAAACACAAAGAATTTGTGGAAGCAATCGATGATCTTCATGAGATGTTAGAGGAAGAGGAAGGACCATCGGATGCGTTTGTCGCACAGGTGAATAAAAGAGTGGTAGACTGGTTGTTTGGACATATCAAAACATTTGACAGATCTGTTGCGGAATATAAAAATATGAGAAAGAACAGTGAAATGATCTAACTGGAAAGTGTGGGTAGTTCACGGTCTGATAAAAACAGCAATTGACATTGGCATGCTTGCATGCAGAATGGCGATTGCTGTTTTTTGGATATATGAGCAGAGATTAAAAAGTAAGTGTAAAAATCTGTAAATTTTAAAAAAAATTAAAAATGTATTGACAAATATAAAAATGATGATATAATGACGGTATAAACAAAATAAATAAAGTTAATAACAGATAAAAATATCTTTTTATTAAATTTATTTATTGTTGGTAAGAGCTTTGAAGATATCGGAATCGGAGAGGCAAATCTATAACAGGAGGTACGGACCACCAGAATAGTAAGAGAATGAGGACTTCACTCATAAGAAAAACCATTATAGTTTCGGAATTCGGATTTGCAAGACACGGTTGGTTAGTGAGAATGTCAATTCTTATTAAGGATTGTGGAAGCAGATGTTAGAAAGAAAAATGAAAAGATGGGAAAATGAAGAAAGGGTAAAAGAATGATTGAAGAATCGAAGTAAGAAGGAGTATTGATTAGAAGATAATTGATACTCCTTTTTACGATTTCTGAAAATAAAAAAATACAGAAACCCTTGTATATCAAAGGCTTCTGCATCTTAGTTATATGCGGACAATGGGACTTGAACCCACACGTGGTAACCCACACTAGAACCTGAATCTAGCTCGTCTGCCATTCCGACATTTCCGCTAACAAAAAATATATTACCACAAAAATGTGTGTATGGCAATAGAAAATATGATAATATACAAAAAAACTTGAATGAAACGTGTTGATATTTCACACAATGTCAAGCTTTCTCTTGACAAATATTTTTTTGATGATATACTTTGAATATCAAAATACTTTAGAATAAAAATATAAGAAAACAAAAACAATATAGTTTGGAGAAAAATAATGATAGGAAAAATAAGTGGAACGGGTTCTTATGTACCGTCAAGGTATCTGGATAATCATAATCTGTCGCAGATAGTGGATACCTCGGATGAGTGGATTCAAGAGCGAACAGGAATAATCAGGAGACATATTGTGGAGGCAGACACGACGGTTTCGATGGCGGCACAAGCCGCGGAAAAAGCGTTGGAATCGGCAAAGATGCTGCCGGAAGAAATCGATTTGTTGATTGTGTCTACGATTTCTTCGAATGTGATTCTGCCCTGCACGGCGTGTGAAGTGCAAAAGCAGATTCATGCAGTACATGCGACCTGTTTTGATCTGAATGCAGCCTGTACGGGATTTTTGTTTGCATATAATACGGCGCAGGCTTATATCGCAAGCGGCATGTATAAAAATGTACTGGTGATCGGGGCGGAGAGTTTATCGAGCCTCGTGGACTGGAAAGACAGAAGCACCTGTATCTTGTTTGGAGATGGAGCGGGGGCAGTGGTACTCAGGGCAGAAGAGGGAGAGTCATACCATATGGTGACACATTCCGATGGGAGCAAGGGAGAAGCGCTGACGTGCGACACAGGCTCGTTTATGAAAATGGATGGGCAGGAGGTCTTTAAATTTGCAGTAAGACAGGTTCCTGCTTGCATCGCAGAAGTGATGGAACACAATCACTTAATGGCAGAAGATATTGACTATTTTATATTACATCAGGCAAACCGGCGGATTGTGGAGGCGGTTGCCAAAAGGATGAAGGTAGAGCTGACAAAATTTCCGATGAATCTGCAGGAGTATGGAAATACATCTTCTGCCAGTATTCCGTTATTGTTAGACGAGATGAATCGGGAAGGCAGACTAAAGAAAGGGCAAAAGCTTGTCCTGGCAGGATTTGGAGCAGGACTCTCGTGGGGAGCAAGCTTGTTAGAGTGGTAATTTCCCTTTGGGATTACATAAAAACAGAATCAAAAATAAGTGAGATAAAAGGAGAAAAAAAGATGTTAGAGAAAGTAAAAGAAATTGTAGCAGATTCATTGGGAGCAGATGTGGAGACGCTTACAGAGGCGACTTCTTTCAAAGAAGATTTGGGAGCAGATTCGTTAGATTTGTTCGAGATGGTAATGGCGTTTGAGGAAGAGTTTGAAAAAGAGATTCCATCAGAAGATTTAGAACAATTAACAACCATTGGAGCGGTGGTAGCATATTTGGAAAAATAGAAAAGGAACAAGATGATGAAGACAGAAATCACAAAATTATTAGGAATTGAATATCCGATTATTCAAGGTGGTATGGCCTGGGTTGCAGAATATCATCTTGCCGCCGCCGTATCAGAAGCCGGAGGTCTGGGACTGATTGGAGCAGCAAGTGCGCTGCCAGAATGGGTGCGCGAGCAGATCAGAGAAGTGAAGAAACTCACAGACAAACCATTTGGTGTGAATATTATGCTTATGAGTCCGAATGCGGACGAGGTGGCAAAGATTATTGTCGAGGAAGGAGTCCCTGTTGTGACGACGGGGGCCGGAAATCCTGAAAAATATATGCAGATATGGAAATCTGCGGGGGTGAAAGTGATTCCGGTTGTCGCATCGGTAGCAATGGCAAAGCGGATGGAGCGCTGTGGGGCAGACGCGATTGTGGCAGAAGGGACAGAAGCCGGAGGTCATATCGGAGAGAATACGACGATGGTTCTGGTGCCTCAGATTGTAGATGCGGTTTCGATTCCGGTCATCGCAGCCGGAGGAATCGCGGATGGAAGAGGAATTGCCGCAGCGTTTCTGCTGGGGGCAAGAGCAGTTCAGATGGGAACACATTTTGTAGTGACAAAAGAGTCTCAGGTGCATGAAAATTATAAAAAATGTATTTTAAAGGCAAAGGACATTGATTCGAGAGTGACAGGCAGAACAACCGGTCATCCGGTGCGTGCACTTCGAAACCAGATGACAAAAGAGTATCTTCGTCTGGAAAAAGAAGGAGCCTCTTTTGAAGAATTGGAGCTGCTTACGCTTGGAGGTCTGCGAAAGGCAGTGGTAGAAGGCGATGTTGTGCACGGGAGTGTGATGGCAGGTCAGATTGCAGGAATGGTCAAAGAAGAGATGACCTGCAAGGAACTGATCGAAAAACTGGTGAGGGAGACAGATTCATTGATGAAAGGAACCGGCTTTTATGAGTAAGACAGCATTTATTTTCCCGGGGCAGGGCGTACAGAAAGCCGGCATGGGAAAAGATTTTTATGAAAATAGTGAAGTGGCAAGATACATTTACGATATGGCAACGGAAGCATTGCAGCTTGATATGAGGAAACTTTGTTTTGAAGAAAATGCGAAGCTTGACAGGACAGAATATACACAGGCAGCGCTTGTAGCTACCTGTCTTGCGATGGCGAGGGTGTTGGAAAGCAAAGGAATCAGACCGGATGTGACCGCGGGATTAAGTCTTGGTGAGTACTGTGCCGTGGCGATGGCAGGAGGAATTAATGACCAAGATGCTATTATGGCGGTAAGGCAGAGAGGAATTTTGATGCAGGAGGCAGTACCTTTGGGAGTCGGGGCAATGGCAGCGATTCTTGGAATGTCAGGAGAAGCGGTAGAGGCTGTCTTAGAGGAGATACTTTTGTCGCATAATAATAAAACAACCTATACATATTTGTTGCAAATTACAATTGTCCGGGACAGATTGTGATTACCGGAAAGGCGGAAGCGGTTCGGAAAGCAAATGAGGCGCTGTTGTCCAGTGGCGCTAAAAGAGCGATTTTACTGAATGTAAGCGGACCATTTCATTCGCCGTTTTTGAAAGAAGCAGGAGAAAAATTAGGAAAAGTTTTAGAGGGAATTTCGTTCAAAGAGCTGGAAAGACCATATGTTACAAATGTGACTGCGCAGTATGTCACAGATATTGAGGATACGAAACCTCTTTTGGAGAAGCAGGTATATTCTTCTGTGAGATGGCAGCAAAGTGTGGAACAAATGATTGCGGACGGTGTGGATATGTTTGTGGAAATTGGTCCGGGCAAGACGCTTGCAGGATTTATACGTAAAATCAATAAAGAAGTGAAGGTTTTCCATGTCAGTGAGTGGGAAGATGTGGAAAAGATAGGAGAAAATATATGTTACAGGGGAAAATAGCGGTCATCACAGGGGCATCAAGAGGAATCGGCAAAGCGATTGCGGAAAGATTTGCATCAGAAGGTGCGTTTGTGATCATTAACTATAACGGTTCAAAAGAACATGCACAAGAAGTGAAGCGTGAAATCTTGGAGCATGGAGGAAATGCAGAAATTATGCAGTGTAATGTGGCTGATTTTGCGGCATGCGAGACATTTATCAAACAGATTGTGGATAAATATGGAAGAATTGATGTCCTTGTGAATAATGCGGGAATCACAAAAGATGGTCTGCTGATGAGAATGTCAGAGGAGGCGTTTGATGATGTGATTGCGACGAATCTGAAGGGAGCGTTTCACTGTATCCGGTTCGCATCAAGATATATGATGAAACAGCGTCAGGGAAGAATTATCAATATGTCTTCGGTTGTAGGCGTTGCAGGGAATGTGGGACAGGCAAACTATGCAGCGTCCAAAGCCGGGCTGATCGGACTGACGAAGTCTGCTGCAAAAGAGCTTGCATCCAGAAATATTACGGTAAATGCGATTGCTCCGGGATTTATTCAGACTGAGATGACCGAGATTCTTTCAGATGCGGTGAAGGAAGAGACAAAGGCGAAAATTCCTCTTGGAACATTTGGAAGTCCAAAAGATGTGGCAAATGCGGCAGCATTTCTTGCGTCGGAGGAGGCCGGCTATATTACAGGGCAGGTGCTTCATGTAGACGGTGGAATGGTAATTTAAAAGGAGGAGCAGGAGCGCATGAAAAAGAGAGTTGTAATAACAGGAATGGGGGCGATCACCCCAGTCGGAAACAGTGTGACGGAATTTTGGGACAGTATCAGAGCGGGAAGAGTAGGAATCGGACCGATCACAAAATTTGATACTTCAGAGTATAAAGTAAAGATCGCTGCGGAAGTAAAGGATTTTCAGGCAAAGGATCATATGGATTTTAAAGCGGCAAAACGTATGGAACCGTTTTCTCAATACGCGGTAGCTGCGGCAAAAGAAGCGTTTGCGGATGCGGGAATTGACATGGAAAAAGAAGATCCGTTCCGTGTGGGAGTGATGGTTGGATCCGGAATCGGAAGTCTGCAGGTCGTGGAGCGAGAGTATACAAAGATTATGGAAAAGGGTCCTTCGAGAGTCAATCCATTGATGGTTCCGCTGATGATTTCTAACATGGCAGCAGGGAATGTTTCCATACAATTAGGAGCACGAGGAAAGTGTACGAATGTTGTAACCGCATGTGCATCAGGGACAAACTCCATCGGAGATGCGTTTCGTGCCATTCAATATGGCGATGCAGATGTGATGGTTGCAGGAGGAACTGAGAGTGCAATCTGCCCGACTGGAGTGGCAGGGTTCACCGGATTGACTGCGCTTACGACAGAGGAAAATCCGTTGCGGGCGTCAATTCCGTTTGACAAAGACCGAAGCGGATTTGTGATTGGGGAGGGTTCTGGAATCGTTGTACTGGAAGAGCTGGAGCATGCAAAGGCAAGAGGAGCAAATATTTATGCAGAACTTGTCGGCTATGGTGCAACAGGGGATGCTTACCATATTACATCTCCGGCAGAAGATGGAAGCGGTGCGGCAAAAGCGATGCTGCTTGCGATGGAAGAAGCGGGGATAGAGCCAAAAGAAGTTGCCTACATCAATGCACATGGCACGAGCACACATCACAATGATCTGTTCGAGACGTATGCGATTAAAAGTGCATTTGGTGAGGCGGCAAAAGATGTCGTCGTCAATTCTACAAAATCAATGATTGGACATTTGCTTGGAGCAGCAGGCGGGGTGGAATTGATCGTCTGTGTAAAAGCGATACAGGAAGGTTTTATTCATCAGACAATGGGAACAAAAGAACCGGAGGCAGATTGTGACTTGAATTATGCAGTCGGAGCGCCGATTGAGAAAGAGATTCGTTATGCGATGAGTAATTCTTTGGGATTTGGCGGACATAATGCGACGCTGCTTGTCAAGAAATATGAAGGATAGGTGTGAAAATATGGAATTTGAACAGCTTGTGAAATTGATTGATGTGGTGTCAAAGTCCGCATTGAATAGTTTTAAATATGAAGAAAAGGGCGTAAAGCTATCTTTGCAAAAAGAAAGTTCCGCAAAAGCGGTAACTGTTTATCAGGAGGAAGAACTTCCGATACCGGAAGCACCTGTAAGGGCAGAAAAACAAGAGGGGTATGTGGTAAAGTCTCCGTTAGTTGGAACTTTTTATACCGCCCCTTCAGAAGATGCGGATCCATTTGTACAGGTTGGTGATCAGGTGAAAAGCGGTCAGACACTTGCAATTGTGGAGGCGATGAAACTGATGAATGAGATTGAGAGTGAATACACAGGAGAAATCAAGGAAGTTTTGGTGGAAAATGGGCAGATGGTGGAATATGGACAACCATTGTTCCGCATTGGATAGAGTTGAGAAGAGGAGATCACGTATGAGGTATTTGAGTACAAAGCAGATTCAGGAAATCATTCCGCACAGACATCCGTTTCTTTTGGTGGATTACATTGAGGATTATGAGCCGGGTGTGTTTGCTTCAGGATATAAATGTGTCACATACAGAGAAGATTTTTTTGCCGGACATTTTCCGCAGGAACCGGTTATGCCGGGTGTGCTGACAGTGGAGGCGTTGGCGCAGGTTGGCGCAGTTGCAATTCTTGCAAAAGAAGAGAATCGTGGAAAAATTGCATATTTCGGAGGAATTCAGAAGTGCAAATTTAAAGGAAAAATTGTACCCGGAGATAAGGTGAAGCTGGAGACGAAGATTATTCGGCAAAAAGGACCGGTCGGAGTCGGTGAAGCGGTAGCAAGTGTAGATGGGAAAATAGTAGTCAGCGCAGAATTGACATTTATGATTGGATAGGTGAGAAAATGATAAAAAAGGTGTTAATTGCCAACAGAGGAGAAATTGCAGTGCGCATTATAAGGGCATGCCGCGAGATGGGAATTGAGACCGTTGCCGTTTATTCAGAGGCGGATGCGGAAGCGCTGCATGCACAGCTTGCAGATGAGGCGGTCTGTATCGGTCCGGCACCGTCAAAAGACAGTTATCTGAATATGGAACAGATCATCAGTGCGACGATTGTATCAGGTGCAGATGCGATTCATCCCGGATTTGGTTTTTTGTCGGAAAACAGCAAGTTTGTGGAGCTTTGTGAGCAGTGTCATATTACTTTTATCGGACCGAATTCGGATGTCATCCGCAAAATGGGGCACAAGGCTGAGGCGAGAAACACGATGATCCAAGCAGGGGTGCCGGTCATTCCCGGAAGTAAGGAGCCGATATATGATGCGAAGATGGGAGCAAAGATTGCAGAGGAAATAGGTTATCCTGTCATCGTAAAAGCCGCGCTTGGCGGAGGGGGGAAAGGAATGCGTGTCGCCCACAATGCAGCTGAATTTGAGACAAGTTTTCAGACGGCACAAAAAGAAGCTGAGATGGCATTTGCAGATGGCACCATGTACATTGAACATTTTGTACAGCATCCACGCCATATTGAATTTCAGATTCTGGCAGACAGCTATGGAAACGTGATTCATCTTGGGGAGCGAGACTGTTCCATTCAAAGAAATCATCAGAAAATGATAGAGGAATCTCCGTCGGCAGCAATTTCAGATACACTTCGTGAGAAAATGGGGCAGGCAGCAATAAAGGCAGCAAAGGCAGCACATTATGTCAATGCGGGAACGATTGAGTTTTTGCTGGAATCAAATGAGCAGTTTTATTTTATGGAGATGAATACAAGAATTCAGGTGGAGCATCCGGTCACAGAATGTGTGACAGGGATTGATCTGATCAAGGAGCAGATTCGTATCGCGGCAGGGAAAAAACTCTCCTATCGCCAGCAGGATGTAAGGATTGGGGGACATGCGATTGAGTGTAGGATCAATGCGGAGAATCCAAAAGAGCAGTTCCGTCCATCGCCGGGGCTGATCACAGATGTGTATTTTCCGGGCGGAAAAGGAGTTCGGATTGATACAGCTGTCTATAATGGCTATGAAGTGCCGGCGTATTATGATTCCATGCTCGCAAAACTGATTGTGCATGCAAAGACCAGAAAAGAGGCGATTTCCAAGATGAGAAGCGCGCTCGGAGAAGTGATTATCGAGGGGGTCGATACGAATGTGGACTATCAGTATGAAATTATGAATCATCCGGATTATCAGGCGGGAAATGTGGATATTGAATTCATTTCCGAAAAGATGTGTTGATAAAGGATAGAAAAAAAGGCAGGTGATACAGTTGAGACTAAAAAACATGTTTAAAAAGAATACTTATATTTCGCTTACAGAAAACAGCTCCAAAAAGCCGGAAGTGCCGGAAGGATTGTTGAAAAAATGTAATGCCTGCAAATCAGCAATTTTTGCGCAGGACGTAAAGAATGCAGACTATATCTGTCCGAAATGTCACAATTATTTTCGGATCCATGCACGTCATAGAATTGAGATGGTTGCGGATGAAGGAAGTTTTGAAGAATGGAATACCGATCTGGTGACAAGGAATCCTCTGCATTATAAAGGCTATGAAGAGAAAATTAAAATGATGCAGGAAAAGACAGGACTTGATGAAGCTGTCTTGACTGGAAGCGCTTTGGTTCATGGAATCAAAGCAGCAATTGGTGTGTGCGACAGCCGGTTTATTATGGCAAGTATGGGAGAAGTTGTGGGAGAAAAAATTACGCGTATGGTTGAGCGCGCGACAGAGGAAAAACTTCCCGTCATTCTATTTGCCTGCTCAGGCGGAGCGAGAATGCAGGAAGGAATCGTGTCGCTGATGCAGATGGCAAAGACGTCGGCAGCATTGAAGCGGCACAGTGATGCAGGGCTCCTTTATATTTCGGTGTTGACAAATCCCACAACCGGAGGAGTGACAGCAAGTTTTGCAATGCTTGGAGATGTGATTCTGGCAGAACCTGGGGCATTGATCGGGTTTGCGGGTCCAAGAGTCATTGAGCAGACAATCGGACAAAAACTCCCGCAGGGATTTCAGCGTTCTGAATTTTTACTGGAACATGGATTTATTGACCGGATTGTAGCGCGAAAAGAATTGAAGGCTGTACTTTCAAAAATTCTTTCCATGCATCAAAAAAGAGACATCCCGATTGCAGAAAGGCAGCAGGAGGAAAATGAAAGAGAGGCAGAAAGGAAGATGATGTCTGCGTGGGAGCGTGTTCAACTGTCTCGCAGAAAAGATCGACCGACCGGAAGTGACTATATCAAACGTCTGTTTACGGATTTTATAGAGCTTCACGGAGACCGCTGTTATAAAGATGACAAGGCGATTATCGGTGGAATTGCAAAGTTCCAGGGAATTCCGGTTACAGTGATTGCGCAGGAAAAAGGAAGGACAACGAAAGAAAATATTGAGTGTAATTTTGGAATGCCTTTTCCGGAAGGATACCGAAAAGCACTTCGTCTAATGAAACAGGCTGAGAAGTTTGGTCGCCCAATCATCTGTCTGGTAGATACGCCGGGAGCATTTTGCGGTCTGGAGGCAGAAGAGAGAGGTCAGGGAGAAGCAATTGCGAGAAATCTATTTGAGATGTCTGGGTTGAAAGTTCCTGTGCTCTCGATTGTAATTGGAGAAGGTGGAAGTGGTGGAGCGCTTGCCGTGGCAGTGGCAGATGAAGTGTGGATGTTGGAAAACTCCGTATACTCCATCCTTTCACCGGAAGGATTTGCTTCTATTTTATGGAAAGACAGCAAGAAGGCGAAGGAGGCTGCGGAGGTCATGCGCCTTACAGCAGAAGATTTAAAACAGATGGGTGTTGTGGAGCGCGTGATTTTTGAAGAGTCAGATTTGACAGCAGATCGGATGGGAAGGGTCTGTGAAAGGCTTTCTATTTATATGGGACAGTTTTTTGGTGTCTATTCCAATATGACAGAGGGAGAATTGATGGAACATCGATATGCGCGTTTTCGAAAATACTAACGTATAAGAAGGGAAAAGGATGGGTTCGTTTAAACTAGGAGAAAAAGAAATAAAAGTTCCGGTGATACAGGGCGGTATGGGGATTGGAATCAGTCTGGGAAATCTGGCTGGAACGGTAGCAAGAGAAGGCGGGATTGGTCTGATTTCTGCGGCACAGATTGGTTTTTCGGAGCCGGATTTTGAAGGAAATCCGTTGGAAGCGAATTTGCGGGCAATAGAGAAGCAATTACGGAAAGCAAGAAGTATTGCGCAAGATGGAATAGTAGGATTCAATATTATGACTGCGATGAGAGATTATGAGAAATATGTCCGTGCAGCAGTGGAGGCAGGAGCCGATCTTATTGTATCCGGCGCAGGACTTCCGGTAGATCTGCCTGCCTATGTAAAAGGAAGTAATACAAAGGTTGCTCCGATTGTATCTACCTGTAAATCAGCAAATGTCATTTTAAAATATTGGGATAGAAAATATGGACGAACGGCAGATATGGTGATCATTGAAGGACCAAAAGCCGGCGGACATCTTGGTTTTTCAGAAGAAGAACTTTCGTATTATACAGATGAAAAATATGCCCATGAGATCGGAAACATTCAAAAGACAGTCGATAGTTATGCGAAAAAGTATGACACAAAGATTCCGATTGCGGTGGCAGGAGGGATTGACACACCGCAAAAAGTGAAACATGTATTGAATTTGGGAGTTCAGGCAGTACAAGTGGGAACAAGGTTTGTCACGACAGAAGAATGTGACGCAGATATCCGGTATAAACAAGCGTATATCAAAGCTTGTAAAGAAGATATTGTAATTGTGAAAAGTCCGGTTGGTATGCCGGGGAGAGCAATCAAAAATACAATGCTTGAGAGTGTGCTGCGAGGTGAGAACATACCTCCAAGAAAATGCTATCATTGTCTTGCAAAATGTGATCCTGGAAAAATCCCATATTGTATCACAAAAGCGCTCATAGAAGCGGCGAAAGGAAATACAGAAGAGGGGTTGCTGTTTTGTGGTGCAAATGCTTATCGAGCAGAGAAAATAGAAACTGTAAAAGAAGTCATTGCGAATTTGATGCAAGAATGTGTATAATAGAAAAGGAAAGATATTCTGGTTGAAGGAGAGAGAATAACGTGAATGCTTATGAGACGATCAATGATATATTGGTTCACTTGTTCAATGAGATCTGGGAACTGGAAGAAAAAGCAATTATTACGGAGGAATATAAAGACATCAGTAATAATGATATGCACATTATAGAAGCAATCGGATTAGGCAAAGGCAACAACATGTCTGCGATTGCAAAAAAGCTCAATATTACAGTTGGCTCTCTGACAACTTCTATGAACAGCCTGGTGAATAAAAAATATGCAGTCCGAATTCGCAGTGAGGAGGACAGGCGTGTTGTCTATATCAGACTGACAAAGAAGGGGGAGAAGGCGTATCGACATCACGAAGATTTCCATACGCAGATGACACAGGCGGTTGTGGATAAACTGACAGAAGAAGAGATCCCGGTATTATTGAAGACACTAAATGGGTTATCAGAGTTTTTCCGGAACTATCATGAACGAGAATAAAGAAAATAAGAAATGAGGCGATGCTAATATAGTATCGCCTAAGTTTGTATAAAAGGAGAAGAGAATATGAAGATTATGATTGCATCAGATATACACGGTTCTGCATTTTATTGTGAGAAAATGATTGAGGCCTATCGGGGAGAGAAAGCAGATAAGCTGCTGCTTCTAGGTGATATATTATATCACGGACCGCGAAATGATTTGCCAAAAGAATACAATCCAAAGAAAGTGATTCAGATGTTGAATGATATCAAAGAAGACATTCTTTGCGTCCGTGGAAACTGTGATACAGAGGTGGATCAGATGGTATTGGAATTTCCGGTTTTGGCAGAGTACTGTATTTTATATGTAAAAGACCGCATGATATTTGCCACACACGGACATACATTTAACGCAGAACATCTTCCGATGCTGAAAGCGGGCGATATTTTGTTAAACGGACATTTTCATGTGCCAGCATATCGAACCGTTGGCAATATTATTTATATGAACCCGGGCTCTGTATCTATCCCAAAAGAGGATTCGGAGCATAGTTATATGATTATGGAAGATGAGACATTTACATGGAAGAATTTAGAGGGAGATTCCTATAAAAAGGTGTCAATCACAACGATGGAGAAAGAGTAAGGGAAAGTATAAAGAGAACAAAAAAGAAAATATGAATATCTTTTCTCTTGACAATAAAATTTTCTTTCATTATACTTGTTAAAGGTTAGGAAACTAACTAATGAAAGGAAGTGAAGATGTGCAGGAAACAGACGGACAAAGACAAAAGGTTCATGCAGGAAAGTTGATTCATATGTTATCACATCGCTTAAAACGTCAGAATATTATACCTTGTGGAGATGACGGACTTACAACGATGCAAAAGCATGTATTGAAATTCATTCTATTGGAGACGTTGCACAGAGAGATTTACCAAAAAGATGTAGAAGAAGAATTTCAGATACGAAAATCAACGGCAACCGGTATTCTTCAGCTGATGGAAAAGAACGGCTTTATTTACAGAGAATCTTCCGAGAAAGATGCCCGACTTAAGACGATTGTACCGACCAAAAAGGCGGAGGCGCTTCGAGCAGAGATTCTGGAAAATATACGCGTTATGGAAAAGCGGCTGACGAAAGGAATTTCAGAAGAAGAATTTTCGATGTGCATGTATGTATTGTGGAAGATGTTTGACAATCTTGCACAGACGGAGACACAACAAGCAGAAAAAAAGGAGGAAAACGAAAACAATGAATAGAACATTACTAAAATCGATTCGAGAATATAAAAAGCAATCTGTACTGGCACCGCTTTTCGTAATCCTGGAAGTGTTTATGGAAGTTTTGATTCCATTGCAGATGGCAAAAATTATCGATGTGGGAATTGCCAAAGGAGATTTAGGATACATTGTAAAAATGGGTGTGATTCTCGTGGTGATGGCAATGCTTGCGCTTTGGTTTGGTGTGCTGGCAGGAAAATTTGCTGCAATAGCAGGAGCGGGATATGCGAAAAATCTGCGACATGATATTTTTTATAAAATACAGGATTTTTCATTTAAAAATATTGATCATTTCTCCACACCGAGTTTGGTGACCCGAATGACAACCGACATTACAAATGTGCAGATGGCATATATGATGAGTATCCGTCTTTTGGCGAGGGCGCCGATTATGGTGATTCTGTCATGGATTATGACACTCACGATCAATGTAGAGATTGCGCTGTTGTTTTTGGTAGTGATTCCGCTTTTAGGAGGCGCGCTCATTTTTATTGCGAAGAAAGCGCATCCGCATTTCATAAAGGTGTTTGACGAATATGATATTTTGAATAATTCTGTGCAGGAAAATGTCAATGCTTCCCGTGTTGTGAAAGCATATGTACGAGAAGATCATGAGATTGAAAAATTTCATGGAATTTCAAAAATTGTGTATAACCTGTTTACAAAAGCGGAGAAAATTGTAGCATGGAATTCTCCGGTGATGCAATTTACGATGTATATCGTAGTATTGCTGATCGTGTATCTGGGGGGACGCAATATTGTATTCCAGACGATGGAGACCGGCGAACTGACAAGTATTATGGTGTATGCAATGCAGATTTTGATGTCACTGATGATGGTGACTTTTGTGTTTGTCTTGATTATGATTGCAGAGGCATCTACAGATCGTATTGAAGAAGTGTTAAAAGAAGTTCCGGAGATGCAGGATAAAGAAGACGCAGTAAAAGAAGTTCCGGACGGTTCCATATCTTTTGAAAATGTAGACTTTAGTTATGCAGGAGAAGGTGGCAACCTGTCTTTGAAAAATATTAACATACACATTAAATCAGGTCAGACAATCGGTATTATCGGTGGAACCGGAAGTGCAAAATCAACATTTGTTCAGATGATTCCAAGACTTTACGATGTGACAGGTGGAAGTGTAAAAGTAGGCGGAATTGATGTCCGAGAATATAATTTGGAGGCGCTGCGAGATCAGGTTTCCATGGTATTACAGAAAAATGTTCTTTTCTCAGGGACAATTTATGAAAATATCCGTTGGGGAAACGAACATGCAACCGACGAAGAGGTACAAAGAGTTTGTAAATTGGCTCAGGCAGACGGTTTCGTACAGGAGTTTCCGAATAAATATAATACGATGATCGTGCAAGGCGGTAACAATGTGTCCGGTGGACAAAAACAGCGTCTCTGTATTGCAAGGGCATTGCTGAAAAAACCAAAGATTTTAATTTTGGATGATTCGACAAGTGCGGTTGATACAAAGACCGATGCATTGATTCGAAAAGCATTTAGGGAAGAAATTCCGAATACAACGAAAATTATCATTGCACAGAGGGTTTCTTCTATAGAAGATGCAGATCAGATTATTGTATTAGATGAAGGCCGCATTAGCGGAATCGGAACTTCAAAAGAATTGCTTGAAACAAATGAAATTTACAGAGAAGTATACGAGTCACAAGTAAAAGGAGGTGGAGACGATGAGTAAGAATCAAAAATCCGGAGTGTCTAAAAACACGGCAAAAACAGCAAAACGTCTCCTAAAATATGTAACAGGAATGTATAAAGTGCAGTTTGTTATTGTGTTTGTCTGTATTTTATTAAGTTCTGTGGCATCTATATCAGTATCGTTGTCCTTGAAATTTTTATTGGATGATTTTATCATTCCGTTGATCGGACAAAAGCAGCCAAACTTTGCGGAATTATATCAGGCTATGGCGGTGCTGGGATGTATTTTTCTAGTGGGAGTTGTTTCTACTTTTGTGTATACAAGAATGATGGTAACGATTGGTCAGGGTGTGTTAAAGCAAGTCAGAGATGACATGTTTGAGCATATGCAGACGCTTCCGATTCGCTACTTTGACCAGAATACAAATGGTTCTATTATGAGTCTTTACACAAATGATACAGATACATTGAGACAGATGATCAATCAGTCAATTCCGCAGGCATTGATGTCATTTTTTACAATCATAGTAACATTTATTTCTATGCTTATTTTAAGCCCGTTACTAACTGTACTTGCGGTTGTGATGATTGGTGTGTTGCTGTTAGTGACAAAGAAAATCGGTGGAAACAGTGGAAAATTCTTTGTTCGCCAGCAGATTGCACTTGCTGATGTGACAGGATACGTAGAAGAACGTATGAATGGACAGCGTGTCGTAAAAGTGTTTAATCATGAAAATAAATCAAAAGAAGAATTTGACAAGCTGAATGAGCAGCTGTTCGAAAGCGCGGCAAATGCAAATGCGTTTGCAAACATGATGGGACCGGTTATTGGAAATATCGGAAATCTTCAGTTTGTATTGACAGCCGTACTCGGTGGATTTTTATCTGTTCAGGGAGTTGGAGGAATTACGCTTGGAGTGATGGCGTCTTACCTGCAGTTTACAAAGAGTTTCACACAGCCGTTCATGCAGGTAGCGCAGCAGTTCAACTCGATTGTAATGGCACTGGCAGGTGCGGAACGTATTTTTAACTTGATTGATGAAGAACCGGAAATGGATGAAGGATATGTAGAGCTTGTCAATGCAAAGAAAGATGCACAGGGAAATATTGTAGAGTGCAAAGAGAGAACTGGTATGTGGGCATGGAAACATCCGCATGAAGCAGACGGAACAGTTACTTACACAGAGCTAAAAGGAGATGTCCGCTTTGAGGATGTCACATTTGGATATAACAGTGACAAAGTTATTCTTCAGGATATCAGTCTGTTTGCAAAGCCAGGACAGAAACTTGCGTTTGTTGGTTCCACAGGAGCCGGAAAGACGACAATTACGAATTTAATTAATCGTTTCTATGATATTCAGGGCGGAAAGATCCGTTATGATGGAATTAATATTACAAAGATTAAAAAAGATGATCTCAGACGTTCGCTTGGCATTGTACTGCAGGATACACATTTGTTCACAGGAACAATTATGGAAAATATTCGATATGGAAAGCTGGATGCGACAGATGAAGAGGTGTATGAAGCAGCAAGACTGTCTCATGCAGATCAGTTTATCAGAATGCTCCCAAATGGATACGATACAGTATTAAGTGGTGATGGAGAGGAACTCTCCCAGGGACAAAGACAGCTTCTTTCGATTGCGCGAGCAGCAGTTGCGAATCCACCGGTACTGATTTTGGATGAAGCGACATCAAGTATCGATACCCGAACAGAGAGTATCGTGCAAAAAGGTATGGATAATCTTATGAAAGGTCGTACCGTGTTTGTAATTGCACATAGATTATCGACTATCCGCAATAGTGATGCGATTATCGTACTGGAACATGGAAAGATCATTGAGCGTGGGGATCATGAAGATCTGATTCAGATGAAAGGAACCTATTATCAGTTGTATACAGGAAAACTGGAATTATCATAGAGGAGTAGTGACAGAAAAATAGAAGAAAGGACTTAGGAGAAACATATGAGTGAGCATGTAAAATTAAAAAGGCAAAAGTTGTTACTTCTGGCATTAAAAACTGCGATCGGAGGAAGTGCAGCAATTTATATTGCGGAAAAGATAGGATTGCAGTTTGCGCCTTCGGCAGGGATTATTGCCATGCTTTCGCTCGTATCGACAAAATGGGGGACATTAAAGCTGTCCCTCCTCAGAGTCCTTACTTTTTTGATGTCAGTTGCACTTTGCTGGGGAATTTTTCACTTGATGTCTGGCAAATGGATTGAATTTGGGATTTTTCTGTTTTTCCTGATACTGATCTGTGATAAATTAGGGTGCAGAAATACGATTTCTGTCAACGCAGTAATCGGAACACATTTTTTGGCTACACAAGACTTTTCGGCTGCATTTATATTTGATGAGTTTTTGCTTGTCGCAATAGGAATTACCATTGCGATTATTTTGAATCTCTTTCATATCAATGGAAGTCATGAACAAGATATCATACAAAGTATGCGTCATGTAGAACGCCAGATGCAGGAAATATTAGAAGAATTGGCAGGATATTTAAAACAACAGGTAATTGGAGAACATGTGTGGAGAGATATCAGTGCACTGGAAAAAGATTTGGAAGAATTTGTAGAACAGGCGGTTGAGTATCAGAATAATACATTTCATTCACATCCGAGCTATTATATTTACTATTTTGAGATGCGCTTAAAACAATGTGGGGTGCTGCAGAGTCTGCATGCGGAGATGCAGAAAATTCGAAATCTTCCCAGACAAGCAGACATTATATCTGATTATATCAAAGAAGTAAAAAAGCATGTCACTGAGATGAACGATCCGAAATTACAGATGAAACAACTGGAAAGGGTGCTAGAGCAAATGAAAGAGCATGCTCTTCCGAGAAATTTTGAAGAGTTTGAAAATGAGGCAAAACTATATCATATTATGATGGATCTAGAAGAGTTTTTGATGTATAAAAAACGCTTTATTGAGTCAATTGATGCAAAACAGTTTCGGATTTATTGGAAGAGAGAGATTGAAGGTCAATCCATTAAGGAAAGTAGATAAGAAATGACAGTGAAGGGAAGACAAATTGTGCCAATTGTACAAATAAAATAAAAAATATAAAAAGTATTG
>OBUS01000341.1_pt1 | contig 38445 bp, 42 predicted proteins | sample 1475921 | NCBI WGS metagenome assembly OBUS01 (sample SAMEA2579948, study PRJEB22360) | human gut metagenome | reverse complement strand
CCTGATGCCGAAATTTTGCCATTTTGCGTAGAAAATCATTTATAAGTGGCCTAAATTACCCTCTGAATTTGTTTTTAAATTTGGAGGGATTTTTTTATGTTCTTTTTTCGGGCGGTTATTCATCTGCTCATACGAAGTAAAATTTATCAATACATAGCATATCAGAGAACGGCAGGAAACCAGTTAAAAAAATTTCTGCCAGTGCAACGGTACTTCTCACCTTGAAAGTAGAAGTACAATCTCTATATAACAGAATTATTATTTCCTATAACCGTAAAGGTCACAGAGCCTTTGCGGTTTTTCTTTTGTCGTTTTTTATCGGAATACGCCGCAGGGCTGTTTCTGATATGCGGTGTCGTTCTCCGCCTCTCCATCTGGATTTTTTACATTTCAAAAATTCAGATGGGAGGTACTTACGGTGAAGTATGCACCAAGAAAAGTATATATCAAAGAAAGCGGCGGTTATGTGGAATTATCCTACACGGAGTTTTGTCGCCGCAGGAACACCGACCAGACTTATGTGGACAAGCTGTTTATACCCGTTCAAGGATGTCTGCTTGAAGTCGTGAGGGAGCAATACACGGACTTCTACCGAGATAAGGAACGGTGGCGGTATCTGCAAAAATTAGACGTAAAGAACGGTCTGCTTTCATTGGAGGGATTTACAGACGATGAGGGCAACGCCCTTGATTTTGTCGTTGATGAAACGATAGACATTGCGGAAACTGTAGTTAATGCCCTGATGGTGGACAGGCTGAATGCGGCTCTGTCTTTTCTTTCGGAGGGTGAAAGGGAACTGATACAGGCTCTCTTTTTTGACGGGCTTTCCGAGAGGGCGTATGCAGGGAAGAAAGGCGTGAGTCAGACCACCATAGGCAGGCGGAAAAATAAAACCCTTGCCACATTAAAGAAGTTAATAGAGAACAGGTTTTAAGGTTTCAGCCCCCTTGTTTTTTCCTTTGGGAAAATGAGGGGGCTTTTTCCTGCCCTCTCAATCTTGGATTACTTAAATCCCGATTGGAGGAACAGGGATGGCATACAACAACGGCAGGGAGAATCGGAAATGGCTGCGTTGGAAAGAAGCGGAGGAAAAGATACTGCGTGAGTGCGGCGTGGATGAAAAGGTTATTGAGCAAATCCGCACAGACGACAGGGCAGAGTTCAATTCCGACAGGCGTTACTATTCGAGGAAATGGGAAGTCGGCACATACCTTGAAACAATCGCTGAGAGCGAGGTGCAGGTTGAGGTTTATACGGTGGAGGATTTACTGAATGAAATCGAAAATGAAACTCTGTACCAAGCATTGCTTACGGTGGACAGGTGTACCCTGCAAATCCTTCTGCTGAAAATGCAGGGGTATTCCACAAAGGAGATTGCCCCGCTTGTGAATTTGACGACTGGTGCTATTTACGCAAGGTTAGACCATCTTCGGAAGAAACTGCGAAAGGTTTTGTAATCTCTGTACTGGATTGCCGTGGACTGTCTGCGTTACATACCTCTGCTTTTTAGCGAAGGTAAATAAATTCAAGGAGGTCACGCCTATGTGCAACAAACCTAAGAGAACCGCCCGAAAGGAGGAAACCCATGCAGAAGTTACAGACGGTCAACGCCGAAACGCTCCTTTACGAGCCGCTTGAAAAGCCGTCCTTTGTGGTGGAGGGGCTGATACCCACGGGCTTATCGCTGTTCTGCGGCTCACAGAAGATAGGCAAGAGCTGGCTCATGCTGAAATTGTGTTTATGCGTGTCGCAGGGAATCCCCTTATGGGATATGCCGACAATGGAGGGCGACGTGCTTTACCTCTGCCTTGAGGACACGTTCTGCCGCATACAGGGCAGATTGTTCCGATTGACGGACGAAGCAAGCGGGCGGCTTCATTTTGCGGTGGCAAGCGATAAGCTGTCAGATGGTCTTATCGTGCAGCTTGAAGATTATCTGAAGGAGTACCCCGACAGCAGGCTCATTGTCATTGACACCTTGCAGAAAATCCGCACCGCTTCTAAGGACAACGCCTATGCGAGCGATTATGGGGACATTTCCCTCATCAAAGACTTTGCAGACAGGCACTCATTGGCAGTCATTGTCGTACACCACATCCGAAAGCAGAACGACAGCGATGTGTTCAACAAGGTGTCTGGCACGACCGGCTTGACGGGGAGTGCGGACGCTACCTTTGTACTGGAAAAGGAAAACAGGGCTTCCGATACCGCAAGGCTCTATGTGACGGGCAGGGACACGCCCTATCAGGAGTTTGTCCTGCGTTTCCGTGATTGCAGTTGGGAACTGGTGGAGAGGAAAACGCAGGAGGAACTTGCAAAGGAAGCGATACCCGATGTCCTTTTTCGGTTGGTGGAGTTCATGCAGGACAAAGAAGAATGGCGAGGGACAGCGACAGAACTTTTAGCCGCTATGGGGGAAAGCCAGACCGCCCCTGCCGTGATTACGAAATGGCTCAATGAATACCGCACCACATTTTTAAGTGAGAACCATATCCGCTATCAATACAGCCGTAAAAAAGGCGGCAGGCAGATTGCCCTTGCAAGGCAGGCGGGTGACAGCGGTGACGGTGGTGACAGCGATATTGGGATACCCCCTGCTGCTGTCATTGACGCTTAAAGCAATTTAAAATCGGCGTCTCTGCCCTGCGGGTGACAGCGGTGACGGTGATGACAGCAATATTGGGATACCCCGCCGCTGTCACCCTTCGGGAGAACACCCCGCAAACGCAAGATGCAGGCGTGGGATTTACCCGCCCTTTTCGGCGTGTAAAACCACCCCTGCGGTCAGAAAAATCCTTCCGATTTTTCCGACTGCGTTTACAGGGTGTAACACACTACACCTTGCAAGCAAGGAGCCGTGTGCCAGACGTTCCCTCTGGACTCCCTTATGGCAGGGCTACGCCCTGCTATCCTACGCCTTGCGGCTTCGGATAAAAGAATGGCGGCGTGACGGTTGCGGCTCTTGTGAGGGGGTATCCCAAAAACACCGTCATCATCGTCACGACCGTCACGCAGAGAATAAGAGTGACAGTCACAGCAGTCGGCAGGGGTATCCCAAAACTGCCGTCATCACCGTCACCGTTGTCACCCAAAGGGCAGTTACCCGCCGAAGAAAGGAAGATGATGAATGATGCCTTACGCAATCCTGCGTTTCCAGAAACGCAAAGCGGGCGGCGTTGCGGCTTTTTTTTTTCTTCCACACCCGAGGGCAAACACGCCCCGTCGTGACGACTTGCGAACGCCACAACGAGCGGAAGAAAAAAGCCTATAAAAGCAACCCAGATATAGACATAGAACGCTCTAAAAATAACTACCACCTTGTGCCGTCGCCCCGCTACACCTACAAGAAAGAGATTAACCGCATGGTAGCCGAAGCGGGCTGTCGAGTACGCAAGGACAGCGTGATGATGGTGGAAACGCTCATTACCGCATCGCCAGAATTTATGAACAGCCTGCCGCCCGAAGAACAGAAAGAGTATTTTTCTATGGCTCTGGAGTTCATAGCGGGGCGTGTCGGGGAGCGGAATATCCTCTCCGCTGTCGTCCATATGGACGAGAAAACGCCCCATATGCACCTCTGCTTTGTGCCGATTACGCCAGACAACAAGCTGTCGGCTAAAGCCATTTTAGGCAATCAAAAGAGCCTGTCAGAGTGGCAGACCGCCTACCATGAGCGTATGTCGGCAAGGTGGAATCAGCTTGAAAGAGGTCAGTCCTCAATGGAAACCAAGCGGAAGCATATCCCCACATGGCTCTTTAAGGCGGCTACCCGACTGGATAAACAGTACGATGAAATCGTGTCTGCCCTATCAGACATCAATGCCTTTAACGCAGGGAAAAAGCGTGACAAGGCTCTGGAACTGGTTGCGGCATGGCTGCCCGAAGTGGAGAAATTCTCTAAGGAAATCGGCAGACAGCAGGCGTATATCGACAGCTTAAAGGAGCAAATCGGGCAGGAAGCCGACTATGCGGGGCGTATGCGTGATGAAAAATATGCTGAGGAATTAAAGGTGCGGAAAGCAAACCAGAAGATATTTGAGTTGCAGAGAAGCAACGAGCAGATGGGGAGGCTGCTGTCAAAAATCCCGCCAGAAGTCTTAGAAGAATTACAGAAAAACAATAAAAACAGAGTGAAAGAAAGGTAGGAAAGTGAATGAAGAAACAGGATTTTAAGGTATTAAAGACCTCGGATTTGCACCCATTCCCCGACAACCCGTTCCATGTCGTGGAGGACGGACTGCTGATGGAGATGGCGGAGAGCATTAAGGAGTTTGGGATTGTCACGCCGATTATTACACGCCCGAAGGAGGACGGGGACGGTTATGAAATCATTGCGGGACAGCGGCGTGTCCGTGCGTCAGAGCTTGCAGGGATAGATACCGTACCCGCTTTTGTTTTGCCCTTAGACCGTGACAGGGCGATAATCACGCTTGTGGACAGCAATATGCAGCGTGAAAATATCCTGCCGAGCGAGCGTGCCTTTGCCTACAAGATGAAGCTGGAAGCCATGAAGCGGCAGGGCTTCCGCACGGATTTAACTTCTGCCCAACTTGGGGAGAGGTTGACATCGGTGGAGAAGCTTGCGAAGCAGTCTGAAAACAGCCGCACCCAGATACAGCGTTTTATCCGACTGACTGAACTGATACCGCCGATTTTGCAGATGGTGGACGAGGGGAAAATCGCCCTCACGCCTGCGGTGGAACTGTCCTTTTTGAAGAAAGACGAGCAGGAAAACATCTTTGCGACAATGCAGAGCGAGGAAGCAACTCCCTCTTTATCGCAGGCACAGAGAATGAAGAAGCTAAGCCAGATGGGGCGGCTTGACATGGACGCTATCTTTGGAATCATGGCTGAAGAAAAGGCAAACCAGAAAGAAACGCTGAAAATCAAGACCGACAGGTTAAAAAAATACTTCCCGAAAGGCACAACGCCGAAGCAGATGGAGGAAACAATCATCCGACTGTTGGAGCGTGAATTGCAAAAAAAGCGTAACCGTGACAGCCGATAAATCTTCCCTTTTCGGGAGGTAAATATAGAAAACGGGGTATGTGAAATGAGTGATATTCGGTATGAAATTAAAAAGGAAATCGCCGTATTGTCTAAGAGCGACAGCGGCTACACAAAGGAAATCAACCTTATCTCATGGAATGGGAAAGAGCCGAAGTACGATATACGCAGCTTCTCCCCCAACAGGGAGAAATGCGGCAAGGGTATTACGCTTACCGAAAGTGAAGCGGCGGCACTTCTTGAAGCGTTACAGAAAGAGCTGAACAGCAGGGATTGATTGTATCTGATTGACAGGGCGGGGCGTTTCCAGACACTCCCCTGCCCTGTCTGGAAAGGAAGATTTGATTATGGGCGAGGATAAGACAGCGAACAAAAAGAGAAAGCGTACCGTGCTGAAAGCACCAGTGCAGATGATAATCAGCCGTGAATATGTCGGCACACAGACCATGACGGAAGCATTTGTACCCGTCATTTATGAGGACATTAAAAAGAATCTTGATGACAGCGGCACATTCGACAGTGGTGGCTTGACCGCTTAGAATGTACGCAATGGAGCAGGGAAAGCATTAGGACAAAGAAGGAGGGTTCACAGCATGGCAGGAATAAGAATGGAGAATATGGTTTATGATGTCGGCGTTTACTGCCGGTTATCAAAAGATGACGGGACGGATAACGAGAGTGCGAGCATCGCAACACAGAAATCCATCCTCACGGATTATGTAAAAAAACAGGGGTGGCATCTGGCAAAAACGTATGTGGACGATGGGTACTCTGGTACGAATTTCCAAAGACCAAGTTTCCAGAACATGATTAAAGATATTGAAAACGGTCTGATAAACTGCGTGGTTACAAAAGATTTATCCCGTCTGGGGCGGAACTATCTTGATTGTGGATTATATCTGGAAGTCTTTTTTCCAGAGCATAACGTGAGATATATAGCGGTCAATGACGGCGTGGACACGCTCAATAAATCGGCGATGGACATTACCCCATTCCGCAATATCCTTAACGAGATGTATTCCGCTGATGTGTCGGTCAAGATAAAATCGGCGTACCGTGCGAGGTTCAACCAGGGGAAGTTTATGGGTACGACAGCCCCTTATGGCTATGTCAAAGACCCCACCGACCATAACCATCTGCTGATAGATGACAAGGTTGCCCATGTGGTAAGGGAGATATTCGACCTTGCACTTGCGGGCAATGGAATCTCCAAAATTCGCAAGCATCTCAACAGACAGCATATCCTACGTCCCGCCGCTTATGCGGTGGAGCAAGGTGCAACAGGCTATGAGCGGCACTTTGAGGATAATGAGGAAAACCGCTATTTCTGGAGTGAGAACAGCGTGAGGAACATTTTGAGAAGCCCTGTCTATGCAGGAAATCTTGCAGGCTACAAGCGGATTGCCGCCAACATGAAAAGCAAGAAAAGACCGTCCAAGCTGCCCGAAGAATGGGAGGTGATACCCGATACCCACGAGGGAATAGTCACGCAGGAGGAATTTGACACCGTACAGCAGCTTATCACAAGCCGCAGACTGCCAGAAAACAAAGGCGGCTTTGAGAACATCTTTGCAGGGGTACTCAAGTGTGCGGACTGCGGCTACGCTTTGCGGGCGATGAGCGCACACAGGAGGAAACGCCCCGACATCATCGACTGCGTACAGTATTCCTGCAATAATTATGGCAGATACGGGAACACCGTATGCACCGCACACAGCATTGAAGCGAGGGACTTATTCAATGCCGTCCTTGCCGACATCAACCGCTTTGCGGATATGGCGGTCAATGACGAGAAAGCGGTCAGAGCCATAGAAAAGCGGCTTACGGAAACAGACCAGAGCACGGCAAAGACACTGGAAAAAGAACGCAAGAAGCTGAACAAACGCCTTGCGGAGCTTGACAGGCTGTTTTCCTCTCTCTACGAGGATAAGGTGATGGAGCGTATCACGGAGCGGAATTTCGAGATGATGTCGGGAAAATACCAGAAAGAGCAGCTTGAAATTGAAGCACGGCTGAAAGAGGTAACGGAAACGCTCAATGACAGCTATGAGAAATCGCAGGGTGTGAGGGACTTCCTTTCCCTAATCCGCAACTATCAGGGGCTGAAAGAACTGGACGCTTCCGTTGTAAACGCCCTTATAGATAAGATACTTGTTTCGGAGCGTGAGAAACTTGCGGGCGGAACAATAAGACAGGAAATCAAGATTTACTATAAATTCATCGGCTTTGTCGGTGAATTACATATCACACCTACAAAGCGGTGGACGGCGTTGCCCGCCAAAAACTGTACGGTGTGCGGAATTGAATACGTCCCCCGCTCTGGAATATCAAAATATTGCCCTGTTTGTGCAAAAAAGGTACAGAGGGAAAAATCAAACGAGAGTAAACGCAGGAGCAGGGAAAGAAACCGAAGGGTATGTATTGAACTGTCCGCAAAAAATGACCGACTGACCTTGCCCAGCGCAAGGGCCGTATCGAGCGCCAGGGTAACCAGAATCCTCTTGTCCATGTGTACCGCTATGTGACCGAAGGAACCTTTGACGCATACCTCTGGCAGACGGTGGAGAATAAGCAAAAATTCATCAGTCAGATCATGACTTCTAAATCACCAGTGCGTTCCTGCGATGATGTGGACGAAACGGCGCTTTCCTTTGCCGAGATCAAAGCCCTGTGCGCCGGAGATCCCCGCATCAAGGAGCGTATGGATTTGGATGTGGAGGTATCCCGCCTGAAGCTGATGAAAGCCGACCACCAGAGCAAGCAATATCGTCTGGAGGACCAGCTGCTCAAATACTTCCCGGAGGAGATTGAAAAGCACAAAGGCTTTATCAAGGGCTTTGAATCCGATCTGGAGGTTTTGGCAGCGCACCCGCACCCGGAGGACGGTTTTGCTGGTATGGAGATTCGTGGAGACCTGCTGACCGATAAGGAGAACGCTGGTGCAGCTCTTTTGGATGCCTGCAAGGAGGTCAAAACCTCCGATCCGGTGCAGATTGGCAGCTACCGGGGTTGTGCCATGTCCGTGGAATTTTCCGCTTGGAAACAGGAGTATACGCTCCTGCTGAGAGGACAGATGACCCACCGGGCAACCCTTGGTACAGACCCTCGCGGAAATCTTACTCGTATCGACAATGCCCTTGCTCAGATGTCCCAGCGTCTGGAGGCGGCAAAGGCCCAGCTGGATAACCTTTATCAGCAGCAGGCTGCCGCAAAGGAGGAAGTCGGAAAGCCATTCCTTTATGAAGAAGAATTGAGAAGCAAAAACGCCCGTCTGGTGGAGTTGGATACCCTGCTCAACATCGACGGAAAGGGGCAGGCACACACCGAGTCTGTTGTTGCCAAAAGCACACGGCCTTCGGTGCTGGATAACCTAAAACGCCCGGTGCAACCCCACAGTACAGACAAGAAACCAAAACAGCATGAGGAGGTGCGATAACATGAATACTAACGATCTGAATGCAGCCCTTTATGAAAAGATGGCTGCCGAACAGGATAAGTTCCGGAACTGGCTGAAAAGCCAGCCCCCGGAAGAAATCCTGCACCACACCTATGAATATACTGTCCGTGAGGATATTGTGATGGCGCTGGAGGAGCTGGAGCTGACCGACGTCCAGGCCAAGGCACTTTTGGAATATCCCTCTCCATTGGCGGATGTGTACCGCTATTTTGAAAAGCTGGAGACCGGCTATATGGATGTGATCCGGGACAGTATTGAGAACCGTGCCGACGATGTGTGCAGAGCTAAAGAGGAACTGCGAACAACACCGATCTATCCCCATTCAGCTGCCTATGCGAGAGAACATGGGGAGCTGGAGCAGTACCGAGCTTCCAACAATGTAAATCGCCAATGCAAGGAGTCTATTGAAGCGGCGGTGCGGGAGCACTTCGACGGAATGTATCTCAGCCACGATGCGGCAAAGGGTGTGATCGAGACCTATGGCATGGAGCGTGTGTCCATGGTTCTGTCTAACACGGTCCAGCTTCAGGACTGGGATGGGCGTTACTCCCGACGCAACAAAGAATGGGCCAAGACCATTCCCAACGATAATCCCGAAACCGTCCGTTGTGGTTATGCCTTAAACAGCCACCCTGCTGTGCTGGATGGTTTTATTGATCTGGTGCGTGAGGAACAGCAGCGCAGCCGTACCCAGAGAGAAAAACTGGAACCGTCCCGTCCCTCAGTACGGGATAAGCTCAAACAGGAGCTGCCCGCCCATAAGTCTGCCGCCCCGAAAAAACGGGAGCCGGAGCGATAACCATGGCAAAGCGCAAGCGGGATGTGCCGGTTTTGTTTTGGGTGTCCGCAGAAGAACTGGAACTGATCCATCAAAAGATGCAGCAATACGGGACAGAGAATTTGAGCGCTTATCTGCGGAAAATGGCGCTGGATGGTTATGTGGTCAAGCTGGAACTGCCAGAGATGAAGGAGTTGGTCTCCCTGATGCGCCGAAGCAGCAACAACTTGAACCAGCTGACCCGCAAAGTGCATGAGACCGGGCGGGTTTATAATGCTGACTTGGAGGATATATCCCAGCGGCAGGAACAACTGTGGGAGGGTGTGAAGGAAATCCTTACCCAACTCTCCAAACTTTCATAACAGGGATAGATACTCCATTTGCGGAGGGAGGAACGGCGTTTCTTCGCCGCACCTTCCTCCGCTTTTTCTTTTTGTCTGTATCCTTGTCTTTTGCCTGTCCGTACCGGATAATATGAGTAGAATAAGAAGCGTAGCAAAGGAGTGAAAACAGATGCTGACCTTTGAAAAGGTGCTGGAGATTTTTGCGGATTACCTAACCGCAGACGAGACCATAGAAGTTTATATCAGCCGCCATGGATGTGTAAGAGTTGAATTTGACCAAGATTTTCACTATTGCTCTGGCGAGGTGTGCCATACTCCCAAGGAACTGTTCGACCTCTTAGCCGATGATTACCGGACTTATCTGGAGATTGAACTGACCAAAGGAAAACGGGAAGTGACGGAAGATGATGAGAGAGAAGCGGATGCCCTATGCAAACAGTATCTGGAGCGTTGGAAGGAGGAACAGAAATGAAGATTTTGAAATGTCTGCTGATGATCGTAACTGCACCGGTCATTTTGGTGTTGACGCTTTTTGTCTGGCTCTGCACGGGGCTGATCTACATATCCGGTCTGGTGCTTGGTCTGCTCAGCACGGTAATTGCTCTGCTTGGCGTGGCTGTGCTGATTACCTATTCCCCGCAGAATGGTGCAATTTTGCTGGTTATGGCATTTTTGATTAGCCCGATGGGGCTGCCGCTGGCTGCAATCTGGCTGCTGGGCAAGGTGCAGAGTTTGAAATTTGCGATCCAGGATTGGGCGTATGGGTAAATGATGTGAATATAATTTGGAATGAAAAGAAGCAGGACAATGGGAGATGAGACCCAATGCCCTGCTTCTATATTTATTCGAAACGAACTGTAATATATTTTTGATTGCGACTTTTAGGTTTATCGGGAATAGTCATTTCTAATTGCCCGGATTCTAAAAGCGGATTGATATGCTTCAAAGTGAAGTTTCTTAAATCTTTGAAGCCGCAAAATACTGCAAGCTCTTTCTTGGATTTTGGTGTTGTGCAAAAAGCCAAAATCTGTTTGGATACCGTTGATAGTTCAATAACTTGGTGGGTAACTTGGTGGATAACTTGGTGGGTGTCATCCTCTAAGTTGTAGTTTACATTTTTCAAGATGACCCTGAAATCTGTTGCTGTTGAGGAAAATTCAGGCTTATATGCCGCTGTATATCCAGGTAGTTTTTCGGTTTCACTGACGATTTTGCGCAGACCACTTCCACGGCGTTCCATGTACTTCATGCGGTGGAACAGGTCAGCAATCACAGGGTTTCGCCGCATCGAACGAATACTGTAAATATCGTATTCTTGAATTGAGCCGCCGCCAAACATACCGCCCGGAGATGTGATTTCCACCCGATCATCAAACATATCAATGTGGACTTCGCTGCCAAGCACAATATAATCACGATGGATGAGAGCGTTGACAAGAGCCTCTGTTACAGCTCGTTCAGCATAATCCGGCTTGTCTACCCGATACTGAGCTTCTTTGACAAAACGGACTTTGGAATTATTGCGAATAAATTCACTGCCGCTTTTCAGTAAATAAATCAAATTCCCCTCGTATTCCTTATCGTCCAGCGCATCATCAAAGATAGAGCCTTTTTCCAAGCCATTCCACCGGGTACAGAACATACGGGAGTTATAAACTGTGTGCTGATCGGTCATGAGCTTTCCGGCATTGGTCAAAAACCCATTTTTGTCAGCCAAACCGAAGGAGACATAATCGGATGGCTCAAAGCGGAGACCAGTCCGTTCCAGATAGGTTGCTTCCAGAAGTGTAAAGCTGTAATCCTTTTTTACCGCGTCTGTTGTTAGGGTATCAAAGGACTGATTGGTTCCCTTTAAGATCAGTTCATTCACAATGTAATCAGGGGCAATTACGCTTTCATTTCCAACACGGATATATGCTTCCATCACTCCGTCTGCCTTGTAATAGTATGGGGTGCTGCGGCCAGGAGAAACCTCCAGAGCCAACAGGTTTTTACCATCTTCCTGCAATGGCTTTAAGATAAACTGCGGTAATGGTGTGATACGTTCTTTGATTAAGCGGCTGATCGCTTCAGCATCCTTTTGAACATCGGACAAGCCGATAGGCTCCCGGTCATCGGAGACTCCGAAAAACAGAGTGCCGCCAATTCCATTGGAAAAGGCACTGACACTTTTTAACCAGCTTTTTGGCTTTTTTATTTCGAGAGCAACTTTGAAATCACATTCGGTTGCTTCAGCAATGAGCTGTTCTATCATAAAATCCCTCCTTTGAGGTATTGGTAGTTTCTTTATATTATACCCATAAGGAGAGTTTATTTCAACGATAGGCACAAAGAGTTCAGAGAAAATATTTTGAGAGGAGGGCTTTTTATGGCAACTACAAGAATCATGCCACTTCATGTCGGCAAAGGCCGCACAGAGAGTCGGGCGATCAGTGACATCATCGACTATGTAGCAAATCCACAGAAAACAGATAATGGCAGGCTCATCGCAGGATTTGCGTGTGACAGCAGAACGGTTGATGCGGAGTTTCTTTTAGCAAAAAGGCAGTATATCGTTGCTACCGGACGAGTGCGTGGTACAGATGATGTGATTGCCTATCATGTGCGCCAGTCCTTCCGCCCCGGTGAGATTACCCCGGAAGAAGCCAACCGTCTGGGCGTAGAATTTGCAAGGCGTTTTACTAAAGGCAATCATGCCTTTGTGGTCTGCACTCACATAGACAAGTCGCACATTCATAATCACATTATCTGGTCATCGGTCAGCTTAGAATATGACCGGAAGTTCCGCAATTTTTGGGGCAGCACCAAGGCGGTTCGTCGGCTGAGTGACACCATCTGTATTGAGAATGAACTGTCCATTGTAGAGAATCCGAAACCTCACGGAAAGAGCTATAACAAATGGCTGGGCGATCAGGCAAAGCCCTCTCACCGAGAGCTGCTTCGTGTGGCGATTGACAACGCATTATCACAAAGTCCTGCTGACTTTGAAGAACTGCTGAAGCTGTTGCAAGAGTATGGTTGCGAAGTCTCAAAGCGCGGAAAATCGTATCGACTGAAGCTCTCTGGTTGGGAGAAAGCCGCCCGCATGGACAGTCTGGGCGAAGGATATGGATTGGAAGATTTGCGGGCAGTTCTCTTAGGGAAGAAAGCACATACCCCGCGAAAGAAAACAGTCACACAGGCAGAGCCGCCGAAGGTCAATCTGCTGGTGGACATTCAGGCAAAATTGCAGGCTGGAAAAGGTGCTGGCTATGCTCGATGGGCTAAAGTTTTTAATCTGAAACAAATGGCGCAGACCATGAATTACCTGTCAGAGAACAATCTGCTGGAGTATGCGGTTTTGGAAAAAAAGGCTGTGGCTGCCACGGCACATCACAATGAACTTTCGGCGCAGATCAAAGCGGCTGAAAAGCGCATGGCAGAGATTGCTGTTCTGCGTACTCACATCGTAAATTATGCCAAGACCCGTGAGGTCTATGTGGCATACCGCAAGGCGGGTTACTCTAAGAAATTCCGGGAGGAACATGAGGAAGAAATTCTGCTCCACCAGGCTGCTAAGAATGCCTTTGATGAGATGGGAGTCAAGAAGCTTCCCAAGGTCAAAGAGTTGCAGACGGAGTACGCGAAATTGCTGGAAGAAAAGAAAAAGACCTATGCCGAGTACCGGCGTTCCCGTGAGGAAATGCGGGAGCTTTTAACGGCAAAGGCAAATGTAGATCGAGTGCTGAAAATGGAGGTAGAACAGGATGTTGAAAAAGAAAAAGACCACGGCCAGCGGTAAGCTGGTCCTGGTCAAAAGCGTTCGCAGAACGCGCAGCCACAGAATGAAATTCTGTGTTCAAAGGGGCTTGGGGGCGCTGCCCTCAACAAGCAAGCGGAGAGGAAAATCACGGAGGGATTTTCTTCTCTGCGGGCCTGTGTGTATTAACACAGGCATTGCTTGCCTCTTTTCTCCGAAATTGAAAAGAACCAGTGAGAGAATCGTTAAATTTCACTCACTGGCTCAATTCATTTCAAATTTCTCGGACAATTCTGTTAGCTCTTTCACCGTTTCCTGTGTGTGATGCAACAGGGTGTCGCGCATTTCTGGCGGACAGCTGGAATAAAGCATTTTCATCTGATTGACACCCTCATCCTCCAGAGAAATATCTGGATTTATAAGCGTATCTAAAGAGATGTGCAGGACCTTTGCCAATGCTCTCAAAATCAAATAGGACGGGTTCATTTTCCCTTTTTCGATATTGGCAATTTGCTTTACAGAAACATGGCTCAGATCGGAAAGTTCCTGTTGTGTCAGTTCTTTATTCTTTCTGGCCTCTCTCATTTTCTGCCCTAAAGCAGTTAAATCATCAATCGGCATAATCGTTCACCTCAAATATATTTTATCGTTCCGATTTGCACAAAGGAATAACCTTATTGTGCTTGAGAACAGGACTGATTATGCTGATTCATTTTTGATAACATGGTTGCTCCATGATTATGGCGTTTCCGGCTGCTAATTGAACTATGAGGATGAATTGCAGATTTCAGCTTTTAGTTCGTTGCCAAACGAGAATGATATAGAATGCGGTAGGGAGGCTATCAGTTTTATCCGCTCATCTATGAGCCGTTTTTTATTCTCTGTGACATAAAATTCATCTGGATATTCCGTTTTCGGTTCGCCATGCGCTGCCTCCATTCTTCATAAGAGTTTGAGATTATCCCAACAAACATTTTTCATTTTCGGGCAAGGGACCTGAAAATCCGAAAAATCGCAAGCGGGTACTCGCTTGCTGTGCTTGCTATCGAAACCCTACCTTCTATTTCTCCCTCTACTAATACTACAATTTGAAGCGGTGATTTTGGCTGTTTCCATTTCAAATTATGCAAGAACCGCCTCTGTTCAATGTTGAATAGTTCTATGTTCACGCACACACGCAGGCAATCACTCCCCGTAAAGATAACAAAAGCAAAGTAATTGTCTATTTGGAGCGAAAATGCCTTTTTGGAGAAGAAACATACAGACATATCTGCTATACTGAAATGCGGTTAGTTCGTGCTAACACAAAAGCAAACAGGAGGACCAAATAATGAATAAACTACAAGGAAAAGACCTTATCAATGTTGGAATCTTCACTGCGATCTATTTTGTGGTGATGATGGCGATTGCCATGCTGGGATTTATCCCTATTTTTCTTCCGCTTCTGATCGTGCTGGTTCCGCTGATTGGCGGAATCGTAATGATGCTGTATTATTCTAAAGTCCAGAAGTTTGGAATGGTATCGCTGACAGGACTGATCTGCGGTATTTTAATGTTGCTGACCGGCATGGGGTATTGGAGCATTATTACCGGTGCCGTGTTCGGTGTCCTGGCTGATCTTGTTTTGAAATCCGGCGATTATAAGAGTGCAAAAAAAGGAATCATATCGCATGGTGTTTTTTCCATGTGGATCATCGGAAACTACATTCCCATTGTTGCAACACGGGACAGCTACTATCAGCAGCTAATCAGCGGTTATGGACAAGAGTATGCAGATTCCATTATGAGCTATATCTCGGCATATACGCTCCCCCTTCTTTTGATTGCCGGATTCGTTTGCGGCGTGATCGGCGGTGTGATCGGCCAGAAAATTTTCAAAAAGCACTTTAAGCGTGCGGGTATTGCATAATGCGCCGTGAATTGTTAGCAAGCAAAAAAAAGGAAACCGGCCTGTCGTTAGACCCTCGGACAAAGTTGGCATTGCTTATCACGATTGCCCTCTTTGTCTTGAGCGGCGGAGGTGGGGCTGCTTCTAAACAGTTTGCTCCTATTTTGGCTGCTGTTCCATTGATCCTGCTGCTCACGGAAAAATCGTGGAAGGGATCGGTTATCTATTTTGTTTTATATGGCGGCAGCTATATATTGCAACTATGGGCGCTCCCCCACCTGTCCGGCCTTCCTAACTTTCTTGTTGTTGCAATCTGCGGTTTCTTTATGCGGTTTGTGCCGGGGATTATGATGGGATACATCACGGTCAGGACGACGACGGTCAGCGAGTTTGTTGCCGCCATGAAGAAGCTGCATTTACCGGAGCAGATCATCATTCCTATGTCCGTGATATTCCGATTTTTCCCTACTGTTGTAGAAGAATATAATGCCATAGGGGACGCTATGAAAATGAGAGGAATCCGTTTTGGCGGGGGCAAAGCCAGTGCAATGCTGGAATACAGGCTTGTCCCTGTTATCATGTGTTCCGTCAAGATCGGGGAAGAATTAAATGCGGCAGCCCTGACAAGAGGATTGGGCGGTCCGGTCAAGAGGACAAACATCTGCGAAATCGGCTTTCATGTGCAGGATGTTTTTTTCCTGCTGCTATGTGTGGTGGCTTTTGCAATTCCTATTGTCACGATGATTACAGGGAGGTAGGCCTATGATCGAATGTAAAAAAGTTTCTTTTTCCTACCCTCCAAATGAAACTGACATTGGGGACAGGAAAGGACACGGAACATTAAGAAATATTGACCTGTCTATTAACGACGGGGATTTTGTACTGCTCTGCGGAACATCGGGCTGCGGTAAAACCACACTGACACGGCTGTTTAACGGACTGATTCCTCATTATTACGATGGAAAGCTGGAAGGCACTGTCATGCTTGATGGAGAAGATATGAGCGGGCTTTCCCTGTTTGATATATCAAAAAAAGTGGGTTCTGTTTTTCAGAATCCACGTTCTCAATTTTTTAATGTGGATACGACCAGCGAAATTGCCTTTGGATGTGAAAACCATGGATTGGAAGAAGCAGAAATCCGAAAGCGGGTAAAGCTGGTCTCAGAGCAGTTGAACCTTACAAATCTGCTGGACAGAAGTGTTTTCTCCCTTTCCGGTGGGGAAAAGCAAAAAATCGCCTGTGGATCTGCCGCCGCTGTGGAACCGGATGTATTTGTTTTGGACGAGCCATCTTCCAACCTTGACGCCTATTCCATCGCTGATTTTCGGAAACTGTTAAAAATATTGAAGTCACAGGGCAAAACAATTATTATTGCGGAGCACCGGCTCTACTATCTTTATGATCTGGCAGACAGGATCATATATTTAAGCGACGGGGAAATACAAGGGGATTATACTTTGCCGGAATTTCAGTTGATTCCGGCGGCGGAAAAAGCTAAAATGGGATTACGGCCTCTTGGCCTGGGTGAGTTTGCAGACATTGAGCCTGCCAGTCTACATTCAGGGCAGGGGATATGGAAACTGAACCACTTCCATTTCGCATACAAGAAACAGCCGGAAACGCTTTCTCTGGAAAATATAGAGCTTCCTGCCGGAAATGTAACGGCGGTCATCGGGCACAATGGAGCCGGAAAAACGACACTATCTCGTTGCTTATGCGGATTGGAAAAAAGATGTAAAGGTATCCTCGAAAAAGATGGTACTTCCTATTCAAGCAAACAGCGGCTGAAGCTATGCTATATGGTCATGCAGGATGTAAATCATCAGCTTTTTACGGAGAGCGTTTTAGAGGAAGTCCTGTTAAGTATGCCGGGGAAAGATTCCGATGAATCGCCTGAAAATGTGGCAAAGGCAGAGGCTATCTTGACAGAAATGGATTTGCTCCCGTACAAAGCCTGCCATCCGATGGGGCTTTCGGGAGGGCAAAAACAACGTGTGGCGATTGCTTCTGCGATTGCCTCTGAACGTCCGGTTATACTATTTGACGAACCTACCAGCGGCCTTGATCTCTTTCATATGAGGCAGGTGGCCGATTCGGTCAAAGGACTTGCCGATTCAGGAAAAACCATTGTGATTGTGACCCATGATCCTGAATTTATACTCAGGTGCTGCAATTATGTGATCCATCTGGAAAACGGCAGATTGGAGGAAAGCTATTTCCTCCAGGATACGGAAGGACGGGAACGGTTATTTAATTTCTTTATGATGGAAGGAGGCGGCGGAAATCAAACTGTTTGATGGTAAAATAAACTGCGGCTCAAATGTTAAAAATGTCATTGAAACTGAGGATTGCGTTGTCCTGCAGCTTTTTGACGAGAGCGGCGAGGGAACCATGACAGCCCACAAAATTTTTGATGGCGCTTTTGTGATGTATAGCGATATGCACCTGAAAGAATGTACCTCCTACTTTCAGAGTAGTACGGACAGTTCGCTTCTCTATATAGACCATTGCAGGGAGGGACGGATCGAAAGCGAGATTGACAATCATGCGTATAGCTATTTGCAAGAGAATGAGATGCGTGTGGATGACCGGCGTTCCCATTCGGGACGGTTCTGCTTTCCACTCTGCCACTATCATGGGATGACCCTGGGATTTGATCTGGACATTGCTGTGCCGGCGCTGAAAGACTTTTTTGGCGGATTTTCTGTTGATTTGTACGAGCTTCAAAAAAAGTATTGCAATGACAAGAAACCGTTTGTGATTCATAATGAGCCAGGAATTGAACATATTTTTTCAGAGCTTTACTTTGTCCCGCAGCAGATCAAAAGTGACTACTATAAAGTAAAAGCCCTGGAGCTGCTTTTATATCTGGACGCTTTGCAGTTTTCTGATTCCAAAGAAGATCGCCCTTATTTCTATAAAGGTCAGGTAGAAAAAATCAAAGCGATCCATGATCTTATTACGGCAAATTTGCAGGAGCATTACACGATGGATGAATTAGCTGAACGATTCCAGATTTCGTTGACGGGGATGAAAACCTGCTTTAAGGAAATATACGGAGATTCCATGTATTCCTATCTTCGCCGTTATCGGATGAACGTTGCTGCCACAATGCTCCGGCAGGATTCCAAAAAAGGGATTGCGGAAATTGCCGGAGCTGTGGGATATGAAAGCCCCAGTAAATTTGCAACAGCTTTCCGGCAGGTGATAGGGCAGACGCCGATGGAATATCGAAAATCTTTTTTCTAAACGGTGCATAAATGCCGTTTTGGAGAGGAAAGAAGAATTGAATACTGCTACAATAAGGATGGTTAGCAAAGACTACCCATCCTTTTTTCTTTGCTGACTAAAAAGAAGGAAGGTGATTGTAATGAAGCAGCAAAAAGATAATTGGGTGAAAATTCTGTTTTCCTTCGCCGCACCATGCAAGGGGAAAATGGCTCTTTCGGTATTCTGCGCCATTCTGAGCGTTGCAGGAGGGTTTATTCCTTTTTGGGCTGTATATGAAATCCTGCTGGCATTTATCAATCAGAATGTGACCCTGAATGGCATTCTGATTTGGTGTCTGGTTGGAGCAGCGGGCTACCTGCTGCGGGTTGCCTGCCATGGAATCTCTACGATCCTGGCGCATATTTCAGCCTATACCATTTTGGAAGGAATCCGGCTTAAAATTGCGGACCGGCTGATGAAAGCGCCTCTCGGCGAAGTGATGGGGCGGCGAATCGGCTATCTGAAAAATATCATCATGGATAAGGTGGAGGATTTAGAGCCGCCTTTGGCACACATGATCCCGGAATTGACTTCTAACCTCCTACTCCCTGTTGCAATTTTTACCTGGATGATGGTCATTGACTGGCGCATGGGATTGGCGGTTCTGATTGCTCCGGTGCTGGCCATGATTCCTATGTTTTTCCTTATGAGGAACTATAACAGCCAGTACGCCGCTTATATGGAGGCAAATAACCACGTCAACAGTATTATTATCGAGTATGTGGAAGGTATCGAGGTTGTAAAGGCCTTTAACCAAAGCACAAGCTCCTATGAAAAATTTGTTAATGCTGTCCAGTCGTTCAAAGAGTTTACCTTGGCATGGTTTAAGAGTACATGGAAATCGATGAACCTTATGATGGCGATTATGCCCACAACGCTCCTGGGGGTTCTTCCTGTCGGCCTTTTGCTGGTGCAGAATGGAAGTATCTCCCCTGCGGAGCTTGCAATGGGGATTATCCTTTCCCTCAGCATTGTTGGACCGTTGATGAAAGCAACCACTTTCATTAACGAAGCAAAGTCTATGGAATATGCAGTAGAGGCGGCAAATGAACTTTTGAACCTGCCTGTACTGCCGGATTCAGGGAAAATCGTATCTATTCCTCACAATGATATTGCGTTGAAGCATGTAACCTTTTCCTATGACGGTTCCGAGCAAAATGAAGTGTTGCATGATGTGAACCTGGAATTGCCAGAGGGAAGTTTTACGGCACTTGTAGGACCGTCTGGCGGCGGTAAATCAACGATTGCCCGTCTGATTGCAAGGTTTTGGGACGTGACAGGCGGCAACATTACCATTGGGGGGAAGAATATCAAAGAGTTGTCTATACGCCAGCTTTCCGAACTGGTCAGTTTTGTGACGCAGGATAACTTCCTGTTTAATTGCTCCCTGAAAGAAAACATCCGTCTTGGAAATCCAAACGCCACAGATGAAGAAGTATATGCGGCGGCGAAAGCGGCCTGCTGTGATGAATTTATTGTGCGTTTGGACAAAGGATATGATACCCCTGCCGGTGATGCCGGAAAGAGGCTGTCCGGCGGCGAAAAACAGCGAATTGCGATTGCGAGGGCGATCCTAAAAAATGCCCCGATTGTTATTTTGGATGAAGCGACAGCATTTACTGACCCGCAGAACGAAGATAAAATTCAGAAATCTATCATGGCGTTATCAAAGGGTAAAACTCTTCTTGTGATCGCCCACCGCCTTTCCACCATTCAGAACGCAGATCAGATTGTCGTGTTGAAAAAAGGCCGGATTGTGGATTGCGGAAAGCAGGAAGAATTGTTGAAGCGGTGTCCGCTTTATGCGGATATGTGGAAAGCCCACATCGGGGCGAAGAATTGGTCTGTGAGTGAAAAGAAGGAGGTGGCCGCTCATGTTTAAGTCTATGAAACGGATCATTAAATGGGCGGGGAAATATAAGGGACGCCTCTATCTTGGCTCTGTTTTTTCCTTTTTCAGCAGCCTGTCTACGGCGATCCCTACAATGGCTGCCGCTTATGCCCTTGATAAAGCAATCGCAGCTTATTGGGCAGGCAACACAATAGAATCCTCCCTGATCTGGCAGACGCTTTGGATTATTGTTGGCTCGATTGCGCTTAACTTTCTACTCTCTTATTTGCGGGCGGTGTTGCAGGAAAGCATTGGCTATGAAGTAGCCGCAGGGCAGCGAATCCATTTAGGCGATGTGCTGAAAAGGGTTCCTCTGGGATATTTTTCTAAAAACAGCGTGGGCGATATTCTGACAGGTGTTACCACGGAGCTATCCACACTTGAATTGCAGGGAATGAAGATGGTTGACATCATCATCAACGGATATGCAAAGTTTATTGCAATTCTTCTGTGTTTCCTTTTCCTGAGTCCAGCCGCAGCAGTGATTTCTGTTGTCGGCGTTGCCTTTTCCTCATTGGCCTTACATGGTATCAGCAGGCATAGTGAAAAGACCGCTGCTATCACGCACCAGGCCATGGAGGATATGTCTGGCTCTGCGATTGAATATATCCGCGGGCTGTCCATCGTTAAATCGTTCGGACAGGAAGGGGCTTCTATCGAAAGTTTCCGCAAGGCAAATACGGATTTGAAAAATATTCATATCAAAGTAGAAAAAGGCTATACGCCATTTAACTGCTTGCATCTGTTCTCCTTAAAACTGGCATCTATGGGGATTGTGTTTATCTGTGCATGGCAGACACTTAACGGGCAAATGAGTCTTGCTTATTTCCTGATGTTTGTTCTGTTTTCTTTCGTAATCTTTGGAAGTGTGGAAAACATTAACGACGCGGCTCACATGCTGGGTCTTATAGATTCCGCTATGAATAAGCTGGAAGCTCTGGAAAATGCAGAATATATCGACCAAGACGGAAAAGATATTACACCGACCTCGTATGACATTACTTTTCAGGATGTATCCTTTGGTTACGATAAACGGACTGTATTGCATGATGTGAATTTCACGATTCCGCAGAATACCACAACAGCGATTGTAGGTCCCTCCGGGAGCGGCAAGTCTACCCTGTGTAGCCTGATTGCACGCTTTTATGATGTTGACGCCGGAAAAATCACTTTAGGAGAAACAGATATTCGAGAATTTACCTGTGACAGCTTACTAAAAAATATCAGTATGGTGTTCCAGAATGTATATCTGTTCCGGGATACAATCCGTAACAATATCAAATTCGGCAGCCCGGACGCTTCGGAGGAACAGATGATTGCCGCTGCAAAAGAAGCGCGCTGCCATGACTTTATTATGGCCTTGCCAGATGGATATGATACCGTCATTGGGGAGGGCGGTTCTTCTCTTTCCGGCGGTGAAAAGCAGCGGATTTCGATTGCCAGAGCCATGCTGAAAGATGCGCCGATTGTCATTTTGGACGAGGCCACGGCCAGCATTGACCCAGAGAATGAGCATTTGATTCAAGAGGCTATTTCCGCACTGACACATGGTAAAACAATCATAACGATTGCCCATAGACTGGCGACGATTGAAAATGCGGATCAAATTCTTGTCATTGATGGTGGAACCGTCGTGCAGAAAGGAACCCATAAGGAATTGCTGGCTCAAAGGGGAACCTATCAGGAATTTATTAAGATTCGGGAACAGGCTGAGGGCTGGAGGATTCAACAATAAGCATAAAGGAGGAACTGATGAAGATTCATGCGTCTGGGGAGGATTATCTGGAGGCTATCCTTGTTCTACAAAAGAAAATGGGCATGGTCCGATCCATTGACCTTGCCCGGCACATGGGCTTTAGCAAACCGAGTATCAGCCATGCGGTAGGCGTTTTGAAAAATGGAGGTTTTCTGACCGTGGATGATGATGGGTTCCTTCATCTGACCGTCATAGGTCGGGAGATTGCCGAGAAAATCTATGAACGCCATTTGTTTTTTATGGAGCAGTTTATCGCTGCTGGCGTCGATCAGGAAACAGCGGAACAAGACGCCTGCCGGATTGAACACGCCATCAGTGATACATCTTTCCGAAAGCTGAAGGAGAAAGTACAAGGAACCGATTAGCGCACATCGGCTCCGCTCTGCATAATAAGTTATCTGCCCCGTCCGGGGAAAGAAAAAAACCGTTGACTGGGGCAGATAATTTCGTGCGCTATTTTAAGGTTTGAACTCAATCGGCGGTTTTGAAGGACAATTTCAGAGCCGCCGTTTCTTTGCGTTTACACAAACTAATGACGACTTGCAGGGACACGGTAGCCGCTTGGAGGTTAATTTGCCGTGTCTCTTTTGCTTTTTCAAAGCTCCCATGATCTACATCAATTAAAAAAAGCATTGCCCCTCCTCCGGGCAAGTATAGCATTGCATCGGCATTATCGTTCCATGTGATTCAGCATAATAATGACTGTTCTTGGTGCGCCAGTTTCCCATTGCGGGAATCTGGCGTTTTTTGTTGCCTTTTTTTCGGAGATAATCCGGCTGTATACCGGTGTCGTTCCCCACCTCCATTCGATTCACTCGTCAATCACCCGTGAATCGAAATGGAGGTACATAATGAAGAAAATTAACCTTCGGGAACTTTATCCTGATGTTTATACAACAGACTTTTTTGTAGATGTGACAGAGGAAGTAATGGAGACTATTCGGGCAGCTGAACGTGCGGAGGCTGCGTATGAGCGAAAGATGTATCGTTATAAAGCACAGTATTCTCTGGATTGCGAGAATGGCATTGAAAATGCGGTGCTGTTGAAGCCGCAGACACCGGAGATGCTTCTGGAGGAAAAACAGTTTCAGGAGTAGGTCTATGCCGCTGTGATGAAACTGCCAGAGAAACAGGCAAAGCGAATTTATGCCCGATACTATCTGGGAATGAAGGTAAATGAAATTGCCGAAGTAGAAGGTGTAGACCCAAGCCGTGTCCGAGACAGTATCCGCCGTGGATTAAAGCAGCTTGTAAAATATTTTTGATAAAATTTCATTTGATGCGCCTGTTTTTTGCCTTTTTTGTCAGTGTTAATAAGAAGGACAAGTTTTCCTCCTTCATCAGTTGACAATCGAATAGACAGCACAACAGGTACATAACCCATGTACGAGCGAATATGAAACGCCGCGAAGATGGAGCAGTCAGGGAGGTGATGAAAAGACTTCTTCAGAGCGATCTGCGATTTCATAAAACGGATTGTGGCAGATTCGGCGCGAGGACTGCATGGGGGCTTAAAGATACTTCCTCACGGCCCGCCAAAGACTTGGGGGGAACCCTGCGGCACACGATACGAACGATGCTGCGGAGTTATGACATCCGCGCCAGCGGAGACCTGTTGTGTTCCCATCGTCAGGGGGCGTGGCAAATGTGACGAAAGCTGAGAAATATAAATAGGAAGCGTTTGCCGCTTTCTGTTCAAAATCAGATACCATGCGCTGGTGGTTTCGGCTGCCAGCGTATTCATGTGATTTTGAACAAACACGATGACAAACTTGACGGATTGGAGGAAATATGCTTTATGGAAAAACTTATTACGCGAAAAGAAGCAGCAGAAATTTTGGGTATCAGCATTGCAACGCTGGACGCGGCCCGTAACAATGGTCTTATTTCTTATGTGCAATATGTGCAGAATGGCTGTGTGTACTTTACCTCAGCGGGCCTTCAGGAGTATATCGCAAAATGCACCCACAGAGCAAAGCCAGCAGAAAAGAACGCAACTTATCGTAAACCTCGCAGAGCTGGAGTGTGAGCCGGTCCGTATCCTTGTCGAAATCATAATGGTCTGATAAAACATAGATACAGCGCTGGAGTATATTCTTAGGAGGTGGAGGAATTGGCAAATAGGAAAATAATGCTTCCTCAATATGGCACAGTTATGAAAAGAGGTGTCCTATATTATAGGACCAGAATCAAAGACGCGAATGGTAAGCTCGTAGCTATCTACGCAAAAACACCTGAAGAACTATACAACAAAGAAACGCTTGCGTTGGAACAGATTGAGAATGCCACTTTTCATCGGAAAACGCCCACAGTTGCAGAGTATTGTGAAAAGTGGCTGCTGATGCAGTCGGTTCATGTACGAGCTACTACTTTGACGGATTACACCTCAAAGGTCAGGCGGCATATTATAGCGGAATTGGGAGATAAACGGATGGGTGAGGTTAGCCTGGATGATATTCAGCTTGCCCTTGTTCCGGTTTCCAAGAAATCTGCATCGGTTTATAAATCTGTGGTAATCCTTTACAAATCTATCTTTCGCGCAGCGATGGAAAGCAGGATCATTGACCATAACCCGACGATTTATCTCACGACAAAAGGTGGCGGTGTTCCACAAGAGGATCGTCAGGCTTTGACAGATGAACAGGCAGCACGCCTTTTGGATGCTATCCGAGATTTGCCGCCTTATGTCTTTGTCATGATTGGTTTATATGCAGGGCTGCGCCGGGAAGAAATTCTTGCTCTGCAATGGGATTCAGTATATCTGGATACGGATACTCCATATCTGACGGTAAGGCGGGCATGGCACACAGAACACAACAGACCGGTAATCTCAGACGAATTGAAAACCAAGGCTGCGGAGAGAAATATCCCTCTTCCTGTTTGCTTGGCTGAGTGTTTGAAAGCAGCAAAGGAAACATCGACTTCGGAGTATGTGGTTTCAAACCGGGACGGCGAACCGCTGTCCTACACGCAGTTTAAGCGACTTTGGCAGTATATTGTTACGAGGACGGTCAAGGAGCGGAGCTATTATCGGTATGAAGATGGAAAAAGAGTAAAGCATACTGTCACACCTGTCTTGGGGGAAAAGGCTGCTCATAACGGAAAAGTGGTTTACAGTCTGGACTTTGAAGTAACACCCCATCAGCTGCGGCATACTTACATTACCAATCTCATTCATGCATCGGTAGATCCCAAAACGGTTCAATACCTGGCAGGCCATGAAAGCAGCAAGATTACCATGGACATTTATGCAAAGGTTAAGTACAACAGACCAGATGAGCTGGTCAGATCAATGAGTTGCGCGTTTGCAAGCTGGGACGCAGCACAGTAATAATAAAATAGGAAGTAAAGCAGGAGCGAGGCAAGGATGTCTCGCTCTTTGTTTTACATCAGCCGTATCTTTGATTAAATCGAGGCTTTCTGATAAAAAGAGAGTGTAGATACGGAGACTACACATTATCAAGAAAGGACGATCAAAGATGGCAAAAAAGAAAACACAGATCCCGAAGTATGGGACCATTACATTGAAAGGAATCCAGTATTACAGAACCAGGATTACGGATGCAGATGGCAAAGAGTTGAGTTTGTATGCCGCTACTTGTGAAGAATTGTATGAGAAGCAGTTAGAGGCCCGGAAGAAGGTGGAAGAAATTATCTTTCACCGGCAGCACCCGACAGTAGCTGAGTATGGAGAGAAGTGGCTGCTGATGCAGTCGGCAAAGGTGTCTGCGTCTACACTCAGAGGTTATACGAGGGATATGACAAACTATATCATCAAACCTCTGGGAGAGATGTATATGGAAGAAGTGACTGCTGACGATATTCGGCTGGCTCTTGTTCCATTGTCAAAGAAATCGGAAGGCTTATACAATAAGGTCAATATGCTGCTCAAGTGCATTTTTTATGCGGCAGAGAGAAACCAAATTCTTGAACACAATCCCTGTGCGGGAATATCCGGTAAAGGCGGAAAACCGACAAAAAAGAAGGAGGCATTGACAGATCAGCAGGTAGCCGTGCTTCTGGATACAGTCAAGGGGCTTCCTCCATATTTGTTTATTATGCTCGGTTTGTATTCCGGTCTGCGTCGGGAAGAAATTCTTGCACTGCAATGGGATTGTGTGTTTCTAGACGAGGATACACCTTATCTATCGGTGAGGCGGGCATGGCGTACAGAGCATAACAGACCCGTGGTTTCTACGGTGCTAAAGACTCCGGCGGCAAAAAGGGATATTCCGATACCGAAGTGTTTGGTGGACTGTCTGAGAGAAACGAAAGAAAATTCCATATCAGATTATGTGATCGCTGACAGCAAAGGAGAGCCACTGGCTGCCTCGCAGTTCCAAAGAGTGTGGCAGTATGTCGTTGTCCGCTCCACTAAGCCCCGGAACTATTATAAGTATGTAAATGGGGAGAGTATCAAATATACGGTTACTCCAACGCTGGGTATGACCCAGAAGAATCAACCCCAAATCAAATATACGCTGGACTTTGATGTGACACCTCATCAGCTGCGGCACACTTACACCACCAATCTTCTCTATGCGGGCGTTGATCCAAAGACAGTACAATACCTTGCCGGACACGAAAACAGCAAAACAACTATGGACATCTATGCAAAAGTGAAGTATAATAAACCAGAGGAGTTGTTTGGGGTAGTAAATGGTGCGTTTCATCAGGCTATCGCTGAATGAAAAAAGGCCGTTTTTTATGGTCCGCACACCGGATAACTGAGAAGCAGAAAGCCGGAAAAGCCCGGAATATCAAGGAAAAACAGCTCAAAAACTCGCGCAATACGGTCTCAAAGCTGCTCGTAGAGCACCACAGTTCTCAAAACGTTAATTTCAGTTACGCAAGAGATAATCTTCGGAACTCGGATTTACGTTCAAATCCTTGTTTTACAAGGGTTTGTGGAGTTGTCAGATGTGGTGAAAAGCGGTGGAATTTACTCAGTTCGCAACGCATTTGCAACACGTTTGCAACAAAAATATCTAAAAAATATAGGACACTTTTCGGTGATAGGCACTGGAGAGTGTCCTTTTTGTTATGCAGATTTTGTATCGGCAGTTACGCTGTCCTCATTTTCTAAGGTTTTGTTGATTGCGTCTACAAGAACCTGCATATCTAAGTGAGTATAAACTTTTTCTGTCAAAGTCATAGCACCGGAGTGCCCCACAATTTTCTTGATTGTTGTATCCTGAACACCAGCTTCCGATAACATGGAAATACAGGTATGCCGGGTACAATGTGGTGTACGGTCAATTCCAATCTGTTCCACAAGAGGAGTCCAATAGCTGTCATAGTAATTGCGATAAAGAAATCTTTTGCCATCCTCTGTATGAAGAAGATATTCGCAATCAGGACAAGAATTATACCAGTCTTTATAGTAAGGCAGGAGCTTATCAGCAATCGGAACTTTTCGGATTCCGTTTTCTGTTTTGCTGTCAATTACATCAAAATACTGTTCTTCCAAATGCACATTTTCTTTCTTCAAATCAAGAAATTCGGAGATACGTGTGCCATTATAGAGCAGCATGAGGATGATCTGATAGTATTTGTCCTCTTTCATTGTCCAGACTTTTGCAACTTCTTCTTTTGTGAATTTTGTACGTGTATGCTTGTTTGGATTGCGGTCTTTGTACTGGGCGATTTCAACAAAAGTAGAATAATCTTTGTTGCAGATGTCATTCTTCAATGCAAATTCATATAACTGGTTGAACAGGATTTTGATTTTCTTCAATGTGGGAAAATTCTTTCCGCAGGTGTCAATAACCTGTTGTAAGTCTGCCAGTTTTAAATCCTTGAAAACTCGGTTGTAAAGGATGCCACATGTTTTGTAAGATGCCTTGTATCCTTTGATATTGCTTTCGGATACCGTAGGAAATTTTTTCTTAGACCATTCCTCATACACTTCATCAAAAGTCATTTTGGCTGCCTTCGTATCATAAGGATTACGATTATAATCAGCCAGCATTTGCAATCCCTCTGTTTTTGTGGCGGCATATCCAATAATGATATATTCATTTACTTTCTTTTCTTTGACTGGATCAATGCGATAGCCTGTGGTTTTACGAACCATCCAAGGTTTTCTTCTTTTTCCAGATAGTTTTACTACACTTCCGTAGCCGTTCGGTAATTTCATATTAAAAAATCCTCCTTTAAAATTAGGACTCTTTTTTACCGTACCGTTCGTTCATGATTTTTTGAAATCTTCGTATTCGTTCTTCGTTTGAGATTTCTTCTGTTTCTTTTTCAGTCAGTTTTGCATTTGCGTAATATGCAAGTGTTTTATCCTGCCACTTCTGATAAGATTCAAGACTTGTCTGATAGTCCTTGACTTCATTTCGTTTATCCTCAAATTCTTCCAAGAATAGACAGAGATCCTGATTTAATCCCGTAGAAACATCTTTGCCATTAAAAGTAATAGCACATTTCCATCCATCATAATGTGGCGGGCGTTTGACTTCGATATTGAAGCCAAGTTCCTTTATCTTATCTAACTGAAATAAGAAATTCATAATATCAGAAAGATTTTCTAAAGGTTTTCTCTCGGCATCATACCCTATAAGATATGTGGATTCGCAGTCTAAAACTTTTGCGATTTCATTGAGCATAGCAATGGAAACTTCGATTTCTCCGCTTTCATATTTTTGGATTGTGCGAAGCGATTTCCCTAACAAATTTGCAAGCTCTGTTTGGTTGATACCTTTTTCTTTTCGAGCAGTACGGATTCTAAGTCCGATTTGATTGTTATGTAACTTCTCATTACTCATCATTATTCACCTCACGCTTATCATATCATAGAAAAATACGAATTACAAGTGCATATTTATATAAAATAGTATTGATATGTGCAGAATAAGTGCATATAATGAAAATACGCATTAAAAGTGCATATTAAAAAAGAAAGGAGAAATAAAATGAAGATAAACGTATTTAAAATGCAGATTTTGATGGGAGAAAGAGGATTAACAATTAATAAATTGGCTGAGTTAAGTGGAGTGTCAAGGCAGACGATTTCCTGCATTATATCAGGAAAGAGCTGTACACCGCAGGTGGCATATAAAATTGCTACAGCTTTAGATCAAGAACTTAGTCAGATTGTAAAGGAGGATGTGGAAAATGGATAAAAGATTATATGTAGAATTGCCGCCATTTACGGGAAGAAATGTGCCGATTACGGAAATTGCAAAAGCAATCGGAAAAGATGCTCATTACGTTCGTATCGGAATACAGCAGGGAATTTTGAAATTTGGAGTGGCAATGAAGATGGGCGATTCCAATGAATTCAGTTATTACTGTTCTGATCGTAAAGTATGGGAGGAAACTGGATATTTCAATGGAGAGGCAAAAAAGCAGGGAAAAGAAAAAGCCCTTGCGTAACACAAGGACAACTTCTCAGAGCTTTTGATAACTCTATCTCGCAAATTCAGTATATCAAAGGCTCTGAGAGAATACAACGAAAATTTTAAAGGAGTCGAATTGAATATTTTTCAAGTAGTAAAAGAAAACGTAACTGCAAGGCAGGCTGCCGAGCAGTACGGATTGAAAGTCAATAAAAACGGGATGGTCTGTTGCCCCTTTCATGATGATGGGCATCCCAGTATGAAAGTAGACAAAGGATTTTGCTGTTTTGCCTGTGGTACGAAAGGGGATGTAATCACATTTGTGGCAGATTTCTTTCATCTTACACCATTGGAAGCTGCAAAGAAACTGGCAGAGGATTTTCGGATACCGATTTTTACGGATAGTTCAAAGAAAAGAAATACTGGTAAAGAGAAGGAAAAACCGAAAAGAACATTGTACCAGACCGAAAAGAAATTTGAAGAATGGGAACGGGAAAGTATCCGCATTTTATCAGATTATCTTCATCTGCTGAAAGAATGGAAAGTGAGCCATGCACCAAAAACACCAGAGGAAGAATGGAAAGCAGAATTTATAGAAGCCTGTCAGCAGACAGAAAAGATAAATTACTATCTGGATTTACTGGTGTTTGGAGAGTTACAGGACAGAATTGAATTTTTACTGGATAGTGGGAAGGATGTGAAAAAAATTGAAGAACGAATGGAAGAATATAGACGAAACAACAAGGAACAGACTGGAAGAAGCATTGGATCAGAGGGAAATGAACTCTAAGCCGTACTCTCAGGAATGGTTTGAGGATGGGCAGATTGATGAAGTAGCATTTTGTGAAAATTTCCTGCAAAGAATGCCATTGAAGTGTATCAACGGTATCTTTTTCAGTTACGATGGAATGCTGCCGGACAGCGAAGTAGAAAAAGAAATTTATAGAATGGTAAAACCGGTTCTTACGAAAGGAATTTCCAAGAAAGTAAAACAGCTTTCGGAGGTTCTAAAACTGGAAGCCTATTCAGAGGAACTTCCGGTGCAGATGGATCGCATTCATGTGAATAACGGGACTTATTTTCTGAATGGAGATTTCACAGAGAAGAAAGAGTTCTGTCTGAACCGCTTGCCTATAAATTATGAAATGAAAGAAGCAAAGCCGGAACGGTGGCTGAAATTTCTTTCAGAACTGTTGGAGGAAGATGATATTCCTACCTTGCAGGAATATATGGGATATTGTTTAATCCCATCCAACAAGGCACAGAAGTTATTGATTATCTTAGGAAAAGGTGGGGAGGGGAAATCCCGCATTGGTTTGGTTATGAGAAAAATTCTCGGAACGAATATGAATGTAAGCAATATTCAAAAGGTAGAGCATAACCGTTTTGCAAGGGCAGATTTGGAATACCGACTTTTGATGGTGGATGATGATATGAAACTGGAAGCATTGAAAGACACCAACTACATTAAAACCATAGTCACTCTGGAGGATAAGATGGATTTGGAAAGGAAGTCAAAGCAGAGCGTACAGGGAAATTTATATGTCAGATTTCTCTGCTTTGGAAACGGAAGTCTGAGTGCCTTACATGATCGTTCCTATGGATTTTATCGCAGACAGATTATCCTTACGGTCAAAGATGTGCCGCCAGACAGAGTAGATGATCCCTATCTGATTGAAAAACTGCAAAGAGAAGCAGACGATATTTTTCTCTGGTGTCTGGAGGGATTGAAACGATTACTGAAAAATAAATATCGCTTTACCATCAGCGAACGTGCAAAGAAAAATCTACACGAAGCTATGGAATCCGGGAATAACATTATCGCTTTTATGCAGTCATCCGGGTATATCCGGCTGGAAGAAAATACAACAGCGACTTCCAAGAATCTTTACCAAGCATACTGCCGCTGGTGTGAGGACAATACGGAAAAGCCTATGAGTGCAAAAAGTTTTTCAGGGTACTTAAAAGAAAATGAAAAGAAATATCACATTCATTATTCTACGAATATTCCCTCAGACAATGGGAAAAATGCCAGAGGATTTCAGGGAATCCATACGCAGATACGCATAGACAACTATCGTTGATGCAGATGAGATACAGATAAAAAGAATTTTCCAAAGAAGCGTATATGCGTATATCTTTAGGAAAATCAAGGGATTACAGGTTTCTGAAAAGTGTGGAAAATACGTTTATACGCTTATACGTGTAATTTTTGAATTTATTATATTTTTTAGCAGAAGGGAGTGGTGCAGAAGTTAAAGCAACCCAGATATGGGCAAATCAAAAGGGCGGATACGCCTATAAATGAAATCGTAAGTCTGAGCAATAATCAGATTATGTAATACAAAAACAGCCCTCGGCGATTGAGAGCGAAATACACCCATCGCACAAACTTCGTTTATGCTCTGTGTATTTCGCCCTGCCGGGAGCTATGCTGCCGATAGGCAGATAAGTTCGTAAACAGGTGCCTACGCACCTACTCACAATAAAGCCGGCGAGAGCCGAGGAAGGAGGATGCTTATAGGTAGACATTCATTTATCAGACAAAGCAAGCTGTCCGATGTGGCAGGAAGGATTGATTATATCTCCAATCCGAAACGACAGGAATATCTCTATGCGACCTATCAGACAGAAGGAGTAACACCGGAGTTTTGGAAAAATCTTGCAAGAGAAAATCAGTTGGATTTTAAGGCGAGTGGTTCGGCAGGGAAATGTATTGAAGGGCGTGAGTTTATCATTGCACTTCCTGAAAGCTTTGTTCAGTACAGGGCAGATGATGTGGTAAGGCTTTTTACGGAGAGTTTTCATAAAAGATATGGTGTGGAATGCAGTGCTGCCCTTCATCACAACAAGGCAAAGACGAATTATCATATTCATCTGGTATTCAGTGAACGGAAAATGTTGGAACAGCCTGAAGTAAAGATTGCCACCCGAAATATGTTTTATGATGAACAGGGAAAGCATAGACGCACAAAGAAAGAGATTTTAGACGAGCAGGGAAATATCCGAGCAGGGTGCAGCATTATCCCCAAAGGGGAAGTATATGACAGTCATATCTTCACAAAAAAAGAGGAATGGTTTAAGAACAAAGCCTTTACCAAAGAAGTCAAGGAACTGTTTACCGATACGATCAACCGATATGTAAAAGAGGAATCAGAAAAACTCTCTGTATTCCAACAGGGCGGTGTATATCTGGCAACAAAGAAAATCGGAAAGAACAATCCGAAAGCAGAGGAGATAAAGGCAGATAATGCGGCAAGGCAGGAATGGAATCGGACAGTTGATGTGGCGCTTGTTGCAGGTATTACAGAAGAACAAGTTATAGAAATTAAGAAAACTGAAATCAGTGATAAGGTGGGAAAATCCATTGCGGAAAAGGGAAAACAGCCAGGATTGTTTCGCCAGATTTTGGAAGTGGCGATTTCCCTTCTTAGAGAATATATACGAAAATTTCAAATGCCTCCAAAGCCTAAACTGAAAGTTGATATTGAGGAATTTAAGAAGATGGATCAGGTAAAAGAAAAATTGAACAGACAGCTTGCACTTATTCATCAAACAGAAGTGGTAGAGTTACCAAGATTGGAAAAGAATTTGGAAAATATCAAAGGTTTATTTAAGGGAAAAGAGAAAAAGGTAGCACAGACGAAGATTAATCAGTGTAAGAAAAGGATGGCAAAGCAGAAAGAAGAATTAAAGAGGATTGTTAAGGAAAGCGGTTATGCTACAGTAAAATCTTTTATGGATAATTATAATAAGACCTATGTGCTTATAATGGAATATCAAAAAGAAATGGAGGATTGGAAACAGCAGACGGAACAGAAGGTTCAAAATTCATATAGTATAGAGGGAAAACAGAGACAGAGCATCAGAGAGAAATTGCAGAGAAAAGTACAGGTTGTTCAGGAAAGAGAAGCACAGAAGAAGCTGGTACAAAGGAAAGATAGAAGGGCAAGGTAATAGGAGTAGAGTGCTAAAGTCACTCTGTTGGTTCCTATAAAAATGAAAAGTAGTGCCAAGTTTCTGGGCGAGGCGAGTTTTAGCAAATGTGAATTATTTGATTGACGTTATAAATCCTATAGTTTATACTATTAATGCAAAAGTTGATTTTAAAAGAGGGACTCAAAATGACGATTTCTGAGCAAATAAAAGTGTTATGTGTTAGATCTGATATAAGTATAGCGGAACTGGCTCGTCGTTTAGGCACTACACCCCAAAATTTAGGTGGGAAAATGAAAAGAGAAAGTTTTACAGTGGCAGAATTAGAAAATATTGCAAGAGCTGTGAATGGATCTTTTGAAAGAAAATTCGTGTTAGAGAGCGGAGAGAAAATATAATGAGTATAAACAATGAATATAGTGATTATAGTCAATATGCTGATAATAGAGACGTTATTTCTTTGTTTTCAGGAGCAATGGGATTAGATATTGGATTAGAAAAATCAGGTTTAAATATAGCAATTGGACAGGATTTTGATATTTCCTGTGTGAAAACTATGAGGGAAAACGGACATAAAGTATTAAGCGGAGATATTAGAGAAATTGAACCTCAGCAGTTATTAGAAATTACAGGGCTACATACAGGAGAGCCATTTATGATTTGTGGAGGACCGCCATGTCAACCGTTTTCTACAGCGGGAAAAAGATTAGGGATAAATGACCCAAGAGGAAGTTTATTTATGGATTTCATACGTATGATAGACTATATACGTCCTCGTTTTTTTGTCATGGAAAATGTAAAAGGAATCATGTCTTCACCATTAAAATATGTTCCGTTAACGGAAAGAGATGAGAGTGACCCAGAACAGAAATTGGGAACAGTTTTAGATGTGATTTTATCTGAATTTGGTAAATTGGGTTATAAGACAGTATACGGTGTTTTGGATGCAGTTAATTATGGGGTTCCTCAATTTAGGGAACGATTTGTCTTAATTGGAAGTCGAGATAATGAAGATATATTTCTTCCAATGCCGACTCATTTTCAAATGCACCAAAATGAAGAATACCGGTGGCAAACAGTACGTAATGCAATAGCAGATTTGGAATTTAACTATGGAGAATGTGCAGCATTAAGTAATGATCGATTGAATTTTTTGAAGATGATTCCAGAAGGAGGAAATTGGAGGGATTTACCGGAAGATATTATACCGTTAGCAATGGGAGGAGCATATAAATCAGGAGGGGGAAAAGTGGGATTTTATAGGAGGTTATCATATGATCAACCTTCACCTACCGTTGTAACATCACCAATTCAGAAGGCAACTATGATGTGTCATCCTACGCAAAATAGACCACTAAGTGTAAAAGAATATGCAAGAATACAGCAATTTCCAGATGAATGGATTTTTATAGGAACCACAGCAGCTAAGTATCGACAAATAGGAAATGCCGTACCGATTGGTTTGGCAGAGGCTATAGGAAGAACAGTTTTGTCTGTAGCAGATTCTACAGCGTTTATTCAAACAAAAAGATTTAGAGGTACAAATGTACATAATAAAATTAGAAGTGCAATAGAATTGGGAGGAAATTTATATGCCATTAAATAATTCGTATAACGAACAAGAAGTAATTCGTGCAATAGCATTGGCATTGGAAACATTTTATGGAACGCTAATTGAAAAAATAGATGGATTAAATATACAAAAAGTAATGAAACGAAAAAATCCCTATTTGTATCGGGCAAAATCTATGCAGAGTGCATCGGAAATTGTAGATTCCGTTTTAACTGCGTTTGTAAGTTCCAGTGAAGAAACAATTTTTGGAAATTGTTTTTTTGAACCAATAGCAATTGCTGCAAGTGGTGGCAATAAAGCGTTGGCAGAGGGCATTGATATTATGATTCAAAATAATGAAACAAATACAATTTCTGCGATAGCTGTAAAAAGTGGTCCATCTGTATTTAATGCAGATAGCAAAAAACGACAGGAACAGAACTTTATGGCAGCATCTAAGTTAGCACAACAAGTAAAAGCAAGATATGAGGCCTATATTGGATATTGTTATGGGAAAAAGAAAGATTCCGGAAGAGGAAAGCCTAAAATGTATCAGGAACTGGCTGGAAAGAAGTTTTGGGCAGAGTTAACAGGGGATGAAGACTTTTATATAAAGATTATTGGGTATATGGGAAATATGCCAGAGAAATATGTTTCTGATTATAAGGAAAGTTATAATCGAGCAGCAAATCGATTGATAAGAGAATTTTCTAATAGCTTTTGCCAAGAAGATGGAAGTATTAACTGGAAAAAGTTAGTAGAATTTAATTCGGGAGATTAAAAAATGTGAGGTGATATTAATGCCGTGTGCGGCAATAGATTTGTTTTGTGGAATAGGTGGATTGACAAAAGGGTTGTCCTTGGCGGGTATTGATGTGACCGCTGGTTTTGACATAGATGAAAGTTGTAGATTTGCATACGAAATAAATAATAATGCGGTCTTTATGTGTGAGGATGTGACTGATATTCAGGCACAAACTATAAATCAATTATATCCAGAAAATACAGTTAGGGCGTTGGTAGGGTGTGCGCCGTGTCAACCTTTTTCCAGATATTCTAGTAGATACAGAAAAGAAGGTCACAAAGATGATAAGTGGAGATTATTGTATTCTTTCGAGCGTTTAGTTCGTGAAGTGCTACCAGATATTGTATCAATGGAAAATGTGCCTAATTTAATAAATGAAGAGGTTTTTAACGATTTTGTAAATACATTAGAGGAATTAAACTATTTTGTTGATTATAGAGTTGTATATTGTCCGGATTATGGTGTTCCGCAACATCGTAAAAGATTGGTTCTGTTAGCATCTAGGCTTGGTGAGATAAATTTAATCCCTCCTATGTATGAAAAAAATAACTATTTGACTGTTAGAGATGCGATAGGGCATCTTCAGCCAATTGCTGCTGGAGAAGTGTGTAAAGAAGATTTACTTCATCGTTCTAGTTCTTTATCAAATATCAATGTTAGAAGAATTCGACAGTCTGTCCCTGGAGGAACCTGGAGAGATTGGGATGACGATTTAAAATTAAATTGTCATAAAAAAAAATCAGGTCATACATTTCCTTCTGTTTATGGGCGAATGGAATGGAATAAACCATCTCCAACAATTACTACACAATTTTATGGCTATGGAAATGGGAGATTTGGTCATCCAGAACAGAATAGAGCTATTTCTTTACGAGAAGGTGCTATTCTACAATCATTTCCAGATGATTATATTTTTATTGATGATGAACATCCTGCTCGAAAAAGAGAACTAGGAACTCATATTGGCAATGCTGTACCAGTTGAATTAGGAAGAGCAATTGGTATAAGCATTCAAAGACATTTGGATGTATTAGAATAATATTAGGCGGAGGAAGATATGGGAAAACAAGTGCAGCAAGAAATACAACAAAAAACGGAACAAGAAGTTGCTGAATCAGCGAAACAGATTAGTGAGAAGAAGCAGGATATTAAGTTTGATACAAGAGATTATGTGATTAAGTATTTAGTAGAACAATACGAGGCGGATGAGTTTTACATTCCATTAGAATATCAACGTAATTTTGTATGGGGAGATAAAGATAGGTGTTTTTTTATTGAATCTATATTAATGGGATTACCAATTCCGTTTATGTTTTTTGCCGATACAAAAGATGGAAGAATTGAGATTGTTGATGGTGCACAAAGGACAAGAACACTTGTTCAATTTTGCCAAAATAATTTAGAATTACAAGGGCTGCAGATTTTAACAGAATCTAATGGATTTAAATTTAATGATTTAGATCCTGTTATTCAAAGAAGGTTTTTAAATACGAATATAAGGGTTGTATTTTTGGAAGAGGGTACAACGGAGAAAGTTCGTCAGGAAATATTTAAGAGAATTAATACAGGTGGACAACAAGCTAAAGCGGCAGAGGCTAGAAGAGGAGCTTTTGAAGGGAAGTTTAAAGATTTCCTTGAAGAATGTGTTAAGGTACCTAAATTTAATGATTTGGCACCAAGAACAATTATTACAGAAGATCGATATGAAGGATTTGAGTTGGTTTCCAGATTTTTTGCGTATTCTGATAATTATGATAATGATTTCGAAGGCTACACCGGAAATGTTACACAATATGTTGATAAGTATGTGGAAATACAAAATGAGTTGTGCGATAAAAATGATGAAATTATAAAAGCATGTCGAAATAAATTTAATTCTATGTTAGACTATGCTGAAAAAATACTTGGAAAGCAAGGATTTAGAAAAACGCCTACATCGAAATCAACACCAAGAGCAAGATTTGAAGCCTTATCAATAGGAATTGCAATGGCACTCAAAGAAAATCCAGCATTACCAGTGAGAGATATTTCGGAGTGGATTACAGGGGAAGAATTTGCGAAATGTACTAGATCAGATGCGGCAAATAATAAAAGTAAATTAGTCGGAAGAATTGATTTTGTTAAAAATAAACTACTTGCAGGTGATTAGATGATAGCGTTTCAAGATACTTATGATGATAGGAAAAAAGAAATAGAAGACTTTTTAGAATTGATGGAGTTTTTGGAAACAAAAGAGAATGATAGGGTAGATGGAGTGAGCAAATTTAGTGAATTTTTTCATTCTGAAGGTACAGGAATACGTTTGACTTATCAGTCTCTAATCAATATATTAAAGTCGAATGTTTCTTTGATGATTTATAATATAATAGAGTATACAGTTGCAAATTTGATAGATAGTATATATGATGAAATACGAATGAACCGATTATCGTATGTAGATGTCAATGAATCAATTCAAGGGCTTTGGAGAAAAACCATATTAAAGTCAACTAGTATAGAATAAATTAAATTTCTACTATATATTTTGAGGATAATGTATGGTAAAATAGTGTTATCTAAGAAAGGATGAACACTATGAGAAAAACATATCTTCCTCTGTCAGATGAAGACAGAGATTACCTTAAAGCATTATCCAAAAAGAGAACCATTCAGGCACAAGTTGTGGACCGTGCCAGAAT
>OBUS01000334.1_pt1 | contig 39349 bp, 43 predicted proteins | sample 1475921 | NCBI WGS metagenome assembly OBUS01 (sample SAMEA2579948, study PRJEB22360) | human gut metagenome | reverse complement strand
CTTCTTACCAGGAAGGGCCGGGTCGGTTTTTTTTAAAAGCCGGTATCTGGACAGTAGCAGTTTTTGCATCAAAGAACACGTTTAAAGGAGGCAACCATGAATGATTGGACAGCGTTAACGGTCACAACCACCACTGAAGCCATTGAGGCGGTCAGCAATATTTTAATGGAGGCAGGGGCGGTTGGGATTCAAATCAAAGACGCCGCTGATTTCAAAAAAGAAACCGTGGATGCTCACGGTACCTGGTTTGACCCGAAAACGGTGCCGCATTTGGCCTCCGGAGCACAAGTGATTGGGTATTTTGATCCAGCAACATCACTTGTTGAACAACGCGATCATATTGCAACGCGGGTCCGCGGGCTTGCTCAATTCGGCCTGGATCCCGGTGCTGCAACCGTCACCTTGGCAGATGTCAGGCAGGCGGATTGGGCAAATGTCTGGAAACAGTATTACCATCCCTTACGCGTTTCGCGATTTTTGACCATCGTACCCAAGTGGGAGCATTATACGCCGCAACAAGCAGGCGAATTGCAGTTGACACTTGATCCCGGTATGGCCTTTGGCACCGGCACACACCCGACGACCCAGCTGATGCTTTCGTTATTGGAGTCCGTGATCCGCGGTGGTGAAACCATGATTGATGTCGGCACTGGCTCAGGCATTTTAGCGATTGCGGCTGAACGGCTTGGTGTCGGTGGCATTTTAGCGATTGCGGCTGAACGGCTTGGTGTCGGTGACATTTTGGCGACCGATGTGGACGAGATTGCCGTTAGAAATGCTGAGGCTAATATCAAGCTAAATCCGGTTAGCCACATTACTGTCACCGCGAATGACTTGTTGAAGGGCATTACCTTGTCAGCCGATTTGATTGTAGCCAACATTTTGGCCGAAGTGCTGGTGCCGCTGATTCCGCAAGTGCGACCACGATTAAAAGCTCATGGACACTTCTTGCTTGCTGGCATTATTGCCGACAAGGCGACGTTAATTATTCGGACTTTAGAAGATAATGGCTTTTCAATTGCTCAGCGGCGCGAAGCCGGTGGTTGGGTCGCATTAGACGCAGTGATTAAAGAAACAGCGTGAGGTGGCACGGTTAGCAATCAAAGCAATGAGCGTTCTTGGCCGGAATGGCCGTGCTTTGACGATTCTGACCAAGGTTCTAATGTGCAGTTTTTTACGCTAGTGCTTGCGATTCGTTTATGAGGAGGACATCAGATGCAGCGGTATTTTACCGATCAAAAACTTAAAACCGGTGACGTTGTTCAGTTAGATGCGACCATTGCCAAACATGCGATCAAAGTGCTGCGTCAGGATATTGGTGATCGGTTCGAACTCGTTGACCCCATGCACCACGCATATTTGGCAATCATTCAGCAGTCGTCGCCGCTACAGGTCGCGATTGATGAAGACATAACTAAAAAAGTTGAACTGCCACTGGCTGTGGAAGTTGTCTGTGGTGTCAGCAAAGGGGACAAATCAGAATGGATCGTTCAAAAAGCTACTGAGCTGGGTGCCGACAAAATCGGTTTTTTCAATGCCCAGTGGGGAACGGCACGGTGGCCGGCGGAACGGGTTGTTAAAAAAATCGCCCGTTTACAGGAAATTGCTAAAAATGCTGCCGAACAAAGTCATCGAAACCAGGTTCCAGATGTGACGATGTATGCTAAGCTAAATCAGGTAGGGCAGACTGCCGAGGCGAAATTGGTCGCTTATGAGGAAAGTGCCAAACAAGGTGAGCATGGTGCCTTAATCTCGGCGCTATCGGCTCGGCCTGCTTCGTTGTGTGTGGTCTTTGGTCCAGAAGGCGGCCTTGCACCAGAGGAGTTATCGGTTTTAACGGGGCAGGGGTTTATTGCTGCAGGATTAGGGCCGCGCATTTTACGTGCAGAAACTGCACCGCTTTACTTGCTTAGTGCCGTGTCGGTTTTAACAGAATTACAAGCAACATCTATATAAGTGTCATTAAAGGAGAACATTTTCATATGAGTCGTATTCTCAATTGGGTCAAAGTGCCCCGCAACAGTGTTATTAGTTGGAGCATTCTGATCACCTTGATTTTACCGTGGCTATTTCCGTTATTTCATATCAGCACAGCGATTCGTGTCGGTGTTTTGTTTATTCTCATCGATATGTTCAGTGCTTGGTGGATTGGTAGGATGATTCATCGGCATCATTTGGCTTGGTGGTGGTTATTCGTTCTGCCAGTTTTATTTGCCGCCATGGTTTTTTTGCGTTATCAATGGTATGGCTATTTCTTTGTGCCGGTCTATATTTTGCTCAGTCTGCTCGCAATGGCAAAGGACTAGCATTTTTACATAGAATCGTTATAATTTAAGGGTAATCTAAGGAAAGTGAACCGTCACGCACACTGCTTTTTGAAAACGGTGTGTTGAGATAAAAGCGCGCACTGACGCGAAACAGCAAGCGTAGCGAAGCGGCGATAAGCGTGTTGCCTAAGATTCTTTTGGCAGGTGCTTATCGCCCTTCTCATAATATCAGCGTGCGCGTGCCTGTGAAGGCGTGGAATTCAGGAGGGAATAGAATGGCCGAAGAAGTTGAACTCACCCAACCGGATGTCATGAAGTTGTGTAAAGCTTACATGAACCCTGAACACTTGGCATTCGTCGAAAAGGCCTACAAGTTTGCCGCATATGTTCATAAGGATCAGGTTCGCAAATCTGGCGAGCCGTACATTATCCATCCCATTCAGGTGGCAGGGATTCTCGCTGAATTAAAAATGGATCCAGCAACAGTCGCATCTGGTTATTTGCATGATGTCGTCGAAGATACCAATATTACTTTGGGCGATATTGAAGAAGTGTTTGGTCATGATGTTGCCGTCATTGTGGATGGCGTCACCAAGTTAAGCAAAGTGACCTATGTTGCCCATAAAGATGAGCTGGCAGAAAACCATCGAAAAATGTTGCTGGCAATGGCCAAGGATCTACGGGTCATTATGGTGAAGCTGGCTGATCGGTTGCACAATATGCGGACGCTGCAACATTTGCGGCCTGATAAGCAACGACGAATTGCCAACGAAACATTGGAGATTTACGCACCCTTGGCTGATCGTTTAGGGATCAGTACCATCAAATGGGAACTCGAAGATCTATCCTTGCGATATCTCAATCCGCAACAGTACTATCGCATTGCCCACTTGATGAATAGTAAGCGGACTGAACGTGAAGCTTATATTCAGGAAGCCATCGACGAAATCGAAAAGGCCTTGGCTGATTTACACATCAAATATGAGATTTACGGTCGGCCAAAGCACATCTATTCAATTTACAAAAAAATGCGCGACAAGCATAAGCAGTTCGATGAACTCTATGACTTGTTGGCCATTCGGGTGATTACCGAGACGATCAAAGACTGTTATGCGGTTCTTGGCGCCATTCATACTAAGTGGAAGCCGATGCCTGGGCGATTCAAGGATTATATTGCAATGCCCAAGGCAAACTTGTATCAAAGTATTCATACCACGGTGATTGGACCGATGGGTAAGCCGCTTGAAGTTCAGATTCGCACCGAAGAAATGCACCATGTGGCTGAATATGGTGTTGCGGCACATTGGGCTTATAAAGAAGGCCAGACCAGCAAGGTTGAGTACGATAAGACCGGTAAGAAACTCGACATTTTCCGTGAAATTCTGGAGCTTCAAGATGAAACCAGCGATGCTGCCGATTTTATGGAAAGTGTCAAAGGCGATATCTTCACGGATCGGGTTTACGTTTTCACGCCTAAAGGTGACGTCTATGAGCTGCCTAAGGGGAGTAATCCGTTAGATTTTGGCTACCTTGTGCACACAGAGGTTGGTAATCACACGGTCGGCGCTAAGGTCAATGGCAAAATCGTACCGCTGAATTATGTTTTGAAAAACGGCGACATTGTCGAGATGTTAACGGCTAGTGGCAGTGCGCCAAGCCGCGACTGGATCAAGCTGGTCTTCACTTCACGGGCTCGCAATAAAATCAAGCGCTATTTTAAACAGGCTGATAAAAGCGAGAATGCTGAAAAAGGCCGTGATATGCTGGAACGTGAACTTTTGGACGAAGGTTACGTGCCAAAAGATTTCTTGACCAAGGAAAATATGACAGGCTTGATGCAGCGCCTCAATTTTCAAACGGTTGATGAATTGATGAGTTCAATTGGTTACGGCGAATATACCCCGAAAGTCATCGCCAATCGTTTGACGGAGAAATTCCGGCATGACAAGGCTGAAAAAGACCGGAAGGCTAAAGAAGCCGAAATTCTGTCCAAGAATCAAAAGGTTACGACGGTTTCAAGCGACAAACATCAGCAGCCACAAACCCATTCTGAAGATGGCGTTGTCATCGAAGGCGTGGATAACCTGTTGGTGCATCTTGCGAAGTGTTGCATGCCTGTCCCTGGTGACGCGATCGTTGGCTATGTCACAAAGGGTCGCGGGGTCACCGTGCATCGCGCCGATTGCCCGAATGTGCAAAGTTCCGGTGAAATGGCCGGCCGGTTGATTGATGTCCGCTGGGAGAATGAAGAAGCCCAAAAGCAGCTTTTTGATACTGACTTGGAAATCTACGGTTATAATCGCAGCGGTTTACTGAGTGATGTGTTGCAGGTTCTAAATGCCCAGACCAAGGCGTTAAACAACATTAACGGCCGGGTTGACCATGACAAAATGGCTGACATTCACGTGACAGTGGGGGTACGCAATCTTGCTCATTTGGATAAATTGATGGATGCAGTCAAAAATGTGCCGGATATTTATGAAGTAAAGCGCGCCAATGGCTGATTTTAGGGCTGGTTGACGATAAAAATGCTGTTTGCTCAAGACAGGTGGTCAGAAATCTGCTACCGTATTGAGTAAGCAGCTTTTTTTGATCATGCTAAGCAAATAAAGGGGATTGAATTCATGCGCGCAGTGGTACAACGAAGTCTTGAAGCAAAAGTGACAATTGAAGGCAATACAGTCGGCACAATTGACCACGGGTTTGTGGTTTTACTCGGTGTCGGACCAACTGATACGGAAGCCGACAGTGATTATTTGGCCGAAAAAATTAGCAAGCTACGGGTGTTCAGTGATCCAGTCGGCAAAATGAACTTGGCTTTAGCTGATGTAGGTGGCCAAGTGCTATCGATTTCGCAGTTCACGTTGTATGCTGACACTCACCGCGGCAATCGGCCGAGTTTTACTGGAGCTGCTGATCCGGCATTAGGTGATCGTTTGTATCAAGCCTTCAATGCCAAACTCAAAGCTTTAGGTGTGCCTGTTGCAACTGGTGAGTTCGGTGGCGATATGCAGGTGACCCTGACAAATGACGGGCCAGTTACGATTTTATTTGATACGGAGGCGAAATGATGCTAGTCAATGCCATCTGGGATTTTGACGGGACCTTGTATGATTCCTACCCGGGGATGATGAAAGCGTTAGGTGCTTTGGTGACAGACAACGGTGGTCACTTTGATTTAGCCGCTTTGTATCGAACAACCAAAGAGACTTCAATCAAACAATTTTTGACGACATTTGGGGCACAGATCGGCCGCAGTGTGACCGATTTGGAGGCTGATTACCACCATCGGGCTGCGGCATATTTGCAGGATATCAAACCTTACCCGACTGCCTTAGCTGTTTTGCGAGCGATCAAGTCGCAAGGCGGGAATAATCTATTGCTGACGCACCGCGACCACAGTGCTTGGAAAATATTGGCCAAGGATCATGCTGCTGATTTGTTTTTGGGTGGGGTGGATGCTGATTTAGATTTGCCACGCAAGCCGGCACCAGATTCAATTCAGTATCTGCTCAAACGATTTCAGCTAAATCCGGCTGTCACAGCGATGACTGGTGATCGCTCATTGGATGTTGACGCTGGCATTAACGCTGGCGTCAAAACGATCTACTTTAACGTTGACGGCTTGAACGCCGCACCGCAAGCTGATTTTCAGGTGGATCATCTGGAAGAGATCCCGCCATTATTCCGCGTTTAAAAGTTATTATCGACTCTAAAAAAGGTCCTGCATTGAAGTTGTAAACTCAATGTCAGGACCTTTTTTAGTTCATCACTGATGATTGCCTGCCTTAAAGTAGGCGTTTAGGCCATTTACAATATCGGTAGCAATCTTGGACTGATAGCTCGGATCTTTGATTTGACGGAAATCTTTATCGTTGTTGATGTAACCCATCTCGTTCAGAATAGCAGGTTGTTTATTATCACGCAGGACTTCGAAATTGCCAAAGGCGACACCGCGGTTTTCCAGCGGAAGGCCGCTGAAAGCACTGTTGACGGACTTGGCCAAAGCAAGGTCTTTTTTGCTGTCGTAGTAATAGGTGGTGATCCCAGATGCTGAATTCTTGGATGGACTGGAGTCAAAATGGAAAGAGATGAAAGCATCCGCGTGAGCATTGTTGGCAGTATTTGGTCGAGGTGCTAAATCAACGAAAGTATCCGTTGTACGGGTCATAATGACATTGGCACCAGCCGCGCGTAAAGCGTTAGCAACTAAATTGGCCGTCTTAAGCGTGTATGTTTTTTCATAGTCGGTGCCATCATTGGCAATCGCACCAGTGTCGGAGCCGCCGTGACCTGGGTCAAGGACAATCGTAGCCTCTGACAGTTTTGTAGCGGCTTTTTGCGTTTGCCCGTCATTTGGTGCGCTGACGGTCCAGCTCGCAACGTAGCCAGTTTTGCCATCTGGTGCCGTGACCGCATACCAATCATCTTGCTGCTTAGAGACCGTCAGTTCGGTGCCTTTGTCTAGCTTTTCAACCGAAGGCGCATTGATACCGGCGGCATTGCGAAGGTTGGTCATCGTATTGGTTGTTACCTTCAGCGCCGGCGCACTTTTCTCGGTTGCCAACGCCGTTTGCGCAGGCTGGGCTAAATTGGTGGTTTGGCCGGTTAACTGAACGCTGCTGCTGGTGATCCATGCAGCCGTGGTGTTGTACGCAATCTGAGTCCAAGCGCCTTCTTGATAGACGACCTTGACGCTGTCGCCGGCATTTAGCGAACCTAGTTGTTTTGCATTTTGACTGGCATATTCACGGACGTTAACCGGTTGATTAACCGTTGCCACTTTGGCCTGTGAAGTTGCTGCTTCACTTTGATCCACCAACCAAGAGGCAACCCAGCCGATTTTATTACCAGCTAGTCGGACTTGATACCAGGAGTTTTTTGCACCGATAATCGACAGTTCATTACCGGATTTCACTTGTCCCATAATTGAATATGCCAAACCAGGACCTAACCGCACGTTGACGGTATCTGCCTTGACAGTCATGTATTGTGTGTTGGCCATTACACTGGTTGTGGCAACACCAACGCCGAAAAGTAGCACCACCAGAACGACCAGCGGCCATTTTTTTAATTGTCCAATTTTCTTCATGAGCCCACCATTTTCTGAAGATAGTTAATCCTATTATAGCAAATCGCATTAGAAAAAGTGGCGTAATCACGTTTAAGTTGCGTTAAGGACTAGACAACAAGACAATTCGGAATAACCCTTACCAGTCGGATCGGGCGCTTATGACAAAAGAAACTGAGTGATTTTTTGCCGAATCGCATCATGCTTGGCCGGGTTGTATTGATATTGTGGATCGTGCCAATGATCCGGGGTGTATAACCAAACAGGTTTAGCAAGTCGCTCCGCGGATTCCGTTTTGTATCGTGGAAACACATGGGCATGTAAAAAATTATCTGTATTACCTAAAATATCATAGTTCACTCGGACCGGGTGACAAGCGGCCAAAACCGCATCGCCTAACTGAGCCATGCTTTGTAAGAATAAAGTTCTTGCTGGCTCTTCGAGATGATTGAGATCGGTAATATTCTGTTTTGGAAGGAGCACACAGTAACCGGGTAAAAATTGAACATCACCAAATACCGCAAATCCGCCGGGTAGCTCAGCCATGACCATTGGATTGGTACCGTCAATGGCTGCTTGGATACGATTATCTTGCCACATAAAGACACTTCCTTGTTTTAGTAGAGTGGGCGCGAAATTAGTAATAGCGTACTGCTGCGGAGCCGAACTGGCAAAGAATTCTAATCTATACGTTTCCCAGATTATTCAGAATCTAATGAATCACAAGTCCAATAAGGAATTATGTCTCATTCTTTTTCGGTCTAAAGACTGACGCCAAGTGCAACTTATGATTGATGTTGCCATAAGTTATTAATTTTAAACTTGTTTCAGGAGGTGCATGTCTCATGTCATTATTTTTGAAAAACGTTGGTCAACGCTTTGGGGATAAACAAGCGTTGACTGGGATAACCGCGACACTTGAAGCCAATGGGGTCATTGGTTTGATTGGACCAAATGGTGCTGGCAAGTCGACTTTACTGAAACTCTTAGCAACTTTGGCAAAACCATCCAGTGGCACGATTTTATTGGATGATGTTGACATTGTCAGGCAACCGCAAAAAATGCGTCAAGTTTTAGGCTATCTGCCACAGCAGGTGCCTTATGATGCACATGTGACCGCATCGGCCTATTTACGCTATATTGCGGCGCTTAAGGGCATTGCTCCTCGCGAGGCGGACCGGCAAATTGTCCAAACGTTACGACTGCTGCATTTGAATCCCAGCAATTCAACCTTGCTCGGTGATTACTCAGGTGGGATGCGTCAGCGTGTTGGGCTGACTGCTAGTCTTTTAGGTGATCCGCAAGTGGTGATTGTTGATGAACCCACTGTTGGCCTAGACCCAGTTGAACGAATTGCTGTCCGCAATTTATTGAGCAGTCTCGCGCAAACCCGAATTGTCATCATTTCGACCCATATTATTGAAGATGTTGAGGCCATTGCCAGTCAGTTATTATTGCTTACCGATGGACAATTGCATTTTCAAGGCACACCAGCACAATTTCTCGACAAAGCTTCGGGGCACGTTTGGGAATACACACTGCCGCGCAATGCGTCTTTGCCGACAAGTGAGCGAATCAGTGGCATGCAAGAAAGAAGCGATGGTATTCATATTCGCATGATTACACGCGAGGCACCGGTGGCGGATGCGGTCATGGTAGCGCCTAACTTAGAAGATGCGACTCTCGATTTCTTTGAAAGTCAGGCGGTGAGGAAAGGATGATGCGACTCATTGCGGTTGATTATCGGGAACGCACCCAACAATTCTCATTTCGCATTTTGGCGGTGATAGCACTTTTTGCTGCTGTCATTCTTGCACCGCGGCCAAAGGGCAATTTTCGGGTATTAGTATTGGATCCACAGTATTTTGCGCAAGCCAATAATCCCACTTGGTTACCAATCGGTGTTGCTTGCGTGTTGTCATTGTTCTTTCCACTTGTGAGCCTTGTGATCGCGCGCCAAGGTATTCATGCTGATCGGGAAAATGGTGTCCTTACATATTTGTTGACGACAAAATTACGACGTTTCCGTTATTTGGCGAGTCAATTTCTGGTTAGCTGCTGCCTATTGTTCACCATTTTAGTCTTGGTGATGCTTGGCAGCGGGCTAATGCTTTTGATCCAATATCCTGATCAAGGGTTGAGCTTGAGTCAATTTTTGTCACCCTTTTTTAGTCTGGTGCCTGGGATCTTCTTGATTAGCGGTTTAGGGGTTTTGAGTGAGACATTGCCGGGACTGCGAGGACAACTCGGTACCACCGTGTTAGTGATAGCACTTCTGACGTTATATGCCATGATGACTACCATGACTTGGTACAGCCAACTTTTTAACTTTTCGGGTATTGCGTTCTTGATGGCCATGATCCGCCAGTCCGCCATTTCTGCCGGACATCCGCTTAACACGGTGTTGATGCTGGGCGGCAATGATCATTTGAGTCGGACGGGCACACATCAGCTAATTTTTCAGCCGCTGGCGTTAACACAAACAGAATGGTTGGCAATCGGCGGGACGGTGTTGATGAGCATCGTGCTGGTGTTACTGGCTGCCTTTTGTCTGGAGCACCGGCCACTACACCAAAAAACGAACTCAGGCAAATCAAAATTAACGGTTGATTTGCCAAGGCCAAAAGATGATCGGTTTCATTCGGCAAGGACGAACAATTTTCGCTGGCAACAATTGCTTGGCCAACAGGCACATCGACTTTTCCATTCTCAGAACAAGTGGTGGTGGCTAGTGGCGATCGGTTTATGGCTTCTTGCTTGGGTTGTGCCAGTTGGCAGCTTGCGCGGGATGATTTTGCCGATTCAGTATTTGTGGGCCATGAGTTTCTTCAGTCAAATTGGTTGGCCTGATGATTTGAATGGTTTATCGGCATGGGAAGGTACCGTGAACCATGCGACTCGCCGCGCCATCAACAGCACTTTATGGTTAAGTGTTGCATTTTCGTTACTACTTTTGCTGCCAACCTTGCTGCGGCAGGGAATCGTTGCTTGGCCGTTACTTGGCTGGGCCATCATGTTACCGGTGGTGAGTCTCATGTTGGGTCAGTTGACCAAATCCGGCCAGTGGAGCCAACTGCTGGGGACTGTCATTTTGTTCCTAGTCGTTTGCGGCCTGACTGGACCACTACCGCTGGCGACAAGCATTGTTGGTATGGTAACAGGTGCCGTTTATAGTTTGATTGCTGCGGGCTGTTGGATTGTGATAGAAGTTCGCGCAGAGTAGCATGAAGTATTAAAAAGTGGTGATCGTCGGCCCGGTAACAGATGATTGTTGACTTTACTCGGTTAAAGCGTAATAATCCATGGCAATCATTCGACAAGGAAGGGATATGTAGCGTATGGCAGAAACATTAGGTAGCATCTTAAAACGAGCACGCATGGCCCGTCATTTGACCCAGCAAGCAGTAGCTGATGATATTTGCTCGCAGCCCATGCTTTCAGCTATAGAAAATGGCCGGTATACACCTAATGCGGACTTGCTAATTGCACTTTGCCAACGGCTCGGCATTGACCTTAACAGTTTGCAATTAGCAGATAACTACGCTGTCGGGACGGCGACACAGTTTAATCAGACAGTTGAAAAACTATGTAATCAGCATCAGTACACCGATTTGCTCAAATTTTTGAAACAAGATGATGTCATCAGTGCGATTCAATCAGATACCCAGACGCAAGCTTATTATTACTATTTGAGTGTCGCAACGTTTCAAGCATCAGATTCGCCAGACCTAGCGCAAATTAAGCAAATCCTAAAACTGGCATTAGCGAGCGCGCCTGAGAGCCAGTCGATCTTGACAAGACTCATTCAGGTCACACTAGCGCTGGTTTCGGCATTAGGAAGACACGCTGATCAAGCTATAAAATGGCTGGCAAAAGCAACCGAGCAAATTGATCAAACACCTTTTGAGCCGAACGTGACAGTGATTTACTATCTCTCGGCATTGACCCAGTTTAACCTTGGACAGGATGTCAAAAGTGCAGCATCAGCTGCTCGTGGCCTTGAGGTAGCAGCCGCACACGATTCGCATTATTTGTTCGCTAATGTTTACTATTTGTTGGCCATTTTAGCGCACCGAAATGATCAGGCTGACAAACAACAGCTAGCTGAACAGCGGTCCGTTACTTTTTCGGAGCTGTTTAAGGAACCTGTCTACAAACCGGATCATTAAATATTAGTATTCTTATTTTAAAGGAAAGGTAGTCTTGCCTATCATAAAGTCATTCAAACAAGGAGAGTGACTGATATGCAAGACTTTTTTACGAATGACTTATTGATTCACGCGAATCAGAATGCGGTGATGGCAATTTTGGCTAATCCTCGAAAATTGATTGAATGGGATCCAGAAATTCAATCAATCAGCGAAGATAAGCATGGTCATCGTTTTATCATTTTACGAACAAACAGCGCGCTGAACCCTCGAGAGCAAATGACCATTAGCGTTAAAAAGAATACTGTGATTTATCACAGCACTGACGGGCGGGTGGCTTATGATGTGATTTTTTCACTGATTACTGAAGAAAACGGCACAGCCGTGACAGAGCAAGTCTTGCTTGATTCAGCAAGTGTTAAGGGCTTGCCGGTGAAATTGTTAGCACCCATTGCTAAACATGCTTTTATGATCAACCTGACAAACTTAGCGACTTTTGTTGAGCGTTGGGCTTTGATGGAAGACGGTGAGGCAAAATGAAGGTCATTCAACAGGTTAGTTTTGCTGGCATTGATGCAATACGTGATGTTGAAATTCCCGATCCTAAGCTATCACCAATGACGGCACTCGTTGAAACAGCTTATGTGCCAGTCTTACCGTGGGATGTGATGACTGAAAAAAGCGATTTACAGAACATGCGGCCCGTTCAGCTGCCGCTAGTGATTGGTTACGGTTTTTCGGGGGTTGTCTCAAAAGTCGGTGCATTACGTTCATCGAATTTGATTGGACAGCGGGTGATTGGCGCTAATCCTGCTGGCGCAATGCAGGAACGGATAGCCTCAAATCTGCCACCTCTACTGTTCAAAGTACGCGACAACGTTCGGTTGCGTGATGCAGCAACACTTATAGGTGGTGCTGACGCAGCTTTGATGGCTGTCAATACGATGCAAGTCAGTTCGGGAGACACTGTGCTAGTGACAGGAGCTTCTGGCGGCGTAGGGACATATTTGATTCAACTTTTGAAAATGGTCGGTGCACATGTTGAGGCACTGGCTTCACCACCAAACTTTGATTTTCTGAAAAAGCTCGGCGTTGATGACCTAGTTGATTACTCGGCTGATGTCACTACGCAGTTAGCAAATCTGCCACATGCTAATAAGGTGATCGACACAGTGGGACGACTCGATTTACTCGAGGCAATCATTGCGGCCACCCGGCATTTTGATCTGCTGTCGCTTTCAACAACGACATTTCCTGAACATACCCAAGATCAGACATTTCGGTTTGCAAATGGCTCAATTGGGTTAAACGGGTATAAAAGGTTGCTTAACTGGCTCAGCGATGGGACACTTCAGGCGCACGTCCAGACAATCTTACCTGTCGAGCAGATCAAACAAGCGCAGCATCAACTAGTTGAAGAACATTCCCATGGACGCATTTTGATCAAATTTTAAATCAAAAAGTCACCCTTAAAGGTATAAACCTGAGAGTGATTTTGGTGAAATCAGATTAACCGTACCGTCGAGTCAAAATATTGCTCCATAAAATGAATGCGCGCGGCAATTTCAGCTGCCGAGAAAGTTTCGTTTTCAGTGGTGGCGACCCACTTTTCTTCGTTATCATCCGCTCGGTGAACAACAGCAATCAACTTGCCTTCAAATGATTGCAAGGGTTCATTAATCAGATCGGAGACAATGTAGACATCTTGCTTTTCGCCGTCGCCACCGGTAACCGTGGGCACATAGCCGTAATTAATCGGATAAGGCGCATGCGACTTGTCTGAAAAACCGATCGGGCGATCAACTTTAACAAAAACTGATTTACTTGCCATTGCTATAACGCTCCTTGCCTATGCTTGAACATGACTAACATCTTTTTTACTCAGTATTATACAATATCCACAAGCAACAGATTTGTTGAAAATGAACCGTGAAAATCTTGCCAAACGCGTTGACAAAACTTTCAACAAACCGTATGCTTTAAGCAATAACTAAGACCTGTGAAGAAGTAGGATAGATCACTTTAAGCGACCCGGAGATGGTGGAAGCCGGGAACGATCGAAAAGACACTTCTGAGGTGAACAAGTTCCGGAACGCCACCGTTATGGCAAAGAAAAAAACAAGGTGGTACCGTGTCCGCACCCTTCGAGCAATCGAGGGGTGTATTTTTTTAGAGCGCAAAAGGACGCGCTTAGAAACCGGAGTGTAAGTGGCCTTGAGTAGTAGTGACCTGCACTTTGGTCACTACTGCTCAAGGTCCTTACACGCAGGTTTCTGCGTCCTTTTGCGCGTTTCGGAACCAGCACACTTCACCAACTAAATCACAGTGCTTAAACCACAGGAGGCAATCCATGAATTATCAACGCCCAAAAGGCACAGCCGACATATTACCAGGCCAAAGCGAACGCTGGCAGCAAGTTGAAGCCGTAGCTCGCAAAATTTTGGCCCAATACCAGTATCATGAAATCCGCACACCCATTTTTGAAAATGTGGATGTATTCTCGCGTAGCGCGGGGGACACTAGTGATATTGTTACTAAGGAAATGTATACCTTTAAAGACAAAGGTGACCGGATGATGGCTTTACGCCCTGAAGGGACTGCTGGCGTCGTTCGTGCCTATGTAGAAAATAAACTGTATGGTCCTGAACATGCTAAGCCTTATAAGGTTTACTATTTGGGTCCGATGTTTCGATATGAACGGCCTCAGAGTGGTCGGCAACGCCAATTTCATCAAATCGGGGTTGAGGCATTTGGCAGTGATTCACCGGTGTTGGATGCCGAGACGTTGGCTTTGGCAAAACAGTTGCTGGAGGCCTTAGGCGCCAAGCATCTTAAATTTGTGATCAACTCGTTGGGAGATCCAGCAACCCGCAAAGCCTTCCACGCAGCGCTGGTTGACTATTTAACACCTTTCAAAGATCAGCTTTCTGAAGACTCCAAGGTTCGTTTGGTTAAAAACCCGTTGCGGATCCTTGATAGCAAAGACAAGCATGATCAGGAAATTGTGGCCAATGCCCCATCTATTTTGGATTATTTGACACCGGAGGCACAGCAACATTTTGATCGGGTGAAAACCTTATTGCAGGGATTGGGGATTCCGTTTGAAGTGGATGCCACGATGGTGCGCGGCTTGGACTATTATAATCACACCATTTTTGAAGTCATGTCCGATGATAAGGTGTTTGGTGGCGGCTATACAACGATTTTAGCTGGTGGTCGATACAATGGCTTAGTCGAAGAACTGGGCGGTCCGGAGACACCTGGGATCGGATTTGCCATGGGTGTTGAGCGCCTGATGTTGCTAATGCAAGGCGAATTGCCAACGGCGCAGCCAGATGCGTACATTGTGACCATTGACCAAGGTGCCGATCAAGAGGCCCTGCAAATGCTGACCGCCATTCGTCAACAAGGCTTCACCGGCGAGATGGATTACATGGGACGCAAACCTAAAGGACAGTTTAAGGCTGCCAACAAAGCAAATGCCAAGCTTGTTTTGACGATTGGTGAAAGCGAACGCGCTGCAAGCACTGTTCAAATCAAAAATATGGCCACAGGCGATCAGCAAGCATTCCCCCAAGCTGATGTGCTGGCCGACTTTGGCAAAATCTATACGCAAGTAATGGAGGCAAAATAAAATGAGTAAACGAACCTGTTATGCCGGTGATGTGACCGCCGAGTATGTTGATCAAGAAGTGACACTAAAAGGCTGGGTACAAAAACGTCGCAGTCTGGGTAGTTTGATTTTCATTGACTTGCGTGACCGTGAAGGCATTGTGCAATTAGTCTTCTCTGAAGAATTTGACAGGGATGCTTTAGCTGTGGCGAATTCGGTACGCTCTGAGTACGTCATCGAAGTGCAAGGCGTGGTAAAAAAGCGTAAGCCGCAAGCTGTCAATAAAGATATGAAAACCGGGGACGTGGAAGTTGAAGTTCATACCATCACAATTTTGAACAAAGCTAAAACGCCACCATTTTATATTGAGGACGGTGTGGCCGTCACTGAGGAAACCAAGTTAAAATACCGATACCTGGATTTGCGCCGGCCGGAAATGCAGAAGAATATTTTTACGCGCGCACATATCATGCGCAGCGTGCATCATTTTTTGGACGACAACGGGTTCATTGACGTTGAAACACCGACATTGACCGCCAGCACGCCAGAAGGTGCCCGGGACTATTTGGTGCCGTCACGTGTTTATCCTGGCAGCTTCTACGCACTACCCCAGTCACCGCAATTGTTCAAACAGCTGCTGATGGGTGCTGGGTTCGATCGGTATTATCAAATTGCGCGTTGCTTCCGCGATGAAGACTTGCGTGGTGATCGTCAACCAGAATTTACCCAGATTGACCTTGAGACCAGTTTTCTAACTGCTGAAGAGATTCAGGACATCACAGAAGGCTTGATTGCCAAAGTGATGCATGATGTGAAAGGCATTGATGTCAAGTTGCCATTTGACCGAATTACTTGGCAGGATGCGATGGATAAATACGGTTCTGATAAGCCGGATCTGCGCTTTGACATGCAGATTCAGGATGTGTCTGAACTCGTCAAAGATTCTGATTTCAAAGTCTTTGCCGGCGCTGTTCAAAATGGCGGCCAAGTGCGGGCTATTGTTTTACCAGGCGGCGCTGACAAGTATTCTCGGAAAATGATCGATGCCCAGCAAGACTACATCAAGCGTTTTGGTGCCAAAGGTTTGGCTTGGCTCAAAGTCACGTCAGACGGTATCAGCGGCCCGATTGCCAAATTCTTTGGCGATGGTGCTGACCTCGTGAAAGCTGTTGGCGCTAACGCCGGTGATCTGGTGTTGTTTGTTGCTGACAAGGCCAAAGTGGTCGCAGATGCATTAGGCTATTTACGGACCCATTTTGGCCACGATCTCGGTTTGATTGATGAACAAGCATTTCGCTTTTGCTGGGTCGTTGATTGGCCGCTGTTTGAATACGATGAAGGCATCCAGCGTTGGGTACCAGCGCACCATCCGTTCACAATGCCAAATGAAGAAGACGTTCATTTGCTTGACACTGATCCGCATGCCGCACATGCTCAAAGTTACGACATCGTGCTCAACGGTTACGAATTAGGTGGCGGTTCCATTCGTATTCATAACCGCGAGATTCAGGAAAAAATGCTCAAGGCGCTCGGGTTCACCCCAGAACGAGCCCAAAAGAGTTTTGGCTTCCTGCTAAATGCCTTAGACTACGGGTTCCCGCCGCATGGTGGTCTAGCTATTGGACTCGATCGGTTTGTCATGCTGCTAACAGGCCGCGATAACATTCGCGATGTGATTGCTTTCCCGAAGAACAGCAAGGCTAGTGAACCGATGACCAGTGCGCCATATCCCGTTGCTGATGCACAATTAAAAGATCTCGGTATCGAAGTTCGGGCCGATGTTGATCCTGAAAAGGAACATGAAGGCGACGAAAACCTAACTGAGTAAACGTTACTTTAAAAATGCCAGCCACAATTAAGTTGCTGACAATTAAAACACCTCCCGCTATAATGAAGACAGCGGGAGGTGTTTTAATTGTCAGATCAATTTGAAAAGGGAAGCAAAAAGGACTTGAAAAAGCGCTTGTCACCAGAGGCTTATGCGGTGACACAGGAAGCAGCGACAGAGCGGCCGTTTACTGGCGAGTACGACGACTTTTATCAAGATGGCATCTATGTCGACATTGTTAGTGGTGAACCGTTATTCTCATCGCAGGACAAGTACGATGCCGGCTGCGGCTGGCCGTCATTCACCAAGCCAATCAGCAAACTGGCTGAGCACCGCGACCAAAGTTTTGGCATGGAACGTGTTGAAGTGCGCAGCCCATCTGCCGAGTCGCATTTAGGCCACGTCTTCACAGACGGCCCAGCTGCTAAAGGCGGGTTGCGCTATTGCATCAACTCAGCTGCGTTGCGGTTTATTCCAGTGGCCGACTTAGAAAAAGAAGGTTACGGGGATTATCGACAACTCTTTAAGTCTGTTCATTAAAATGTTTTAAAAAGACCATGGTAGCAATACAGGACCGCCCTTGTTATACTTGATGCGCGACTTATTACGGGTGACAGGGAGCGGTTTTTGTATGGAAGAGATTGATAAGCTGATCAGACGACACCAAAATTGGTCACGGCTATCAGCGGCTTTTTTCTATAGTATTTGTGTGGCAGTGGCGCTGAATATGTTCTGGGAACCAGGTGGGGTTTTTGCCAGCGGGGTCACTGGACTAGCGCAGTTATTGGCAACGATCGTGCGAAAGTGGTTTAATTTCTCGATTGCATTGCCTTTCGTATCGTTATCAACAACAGATCTTTTTTCAACCGGGACGCTGCTTTTCTTCCTGAACGTCCCGTTGTTTGTGTTAGCATGGAAGGCCATTGGCCATCGGTTCACTTTTTTCACGTTCTTGGCGGTCATTTTTTCGACCATTATGATTCGGGTGCTCGGTGTGCTGACACCGCTTACTAAAGACCCGATTGTCTGCGGGATCTTCGGAGCGGTCGTTAACGGTCTCGGAACGGGGTTCGCCTTGCGGAATAATATTTCAACCGGTGGGATTGATATCCTCGGCATTGTTTTGCGAAAACGCACAGGCCGAACGGTTGGGACAATCAATATCATGTTCAATATTTTGATTATCTTCTTCGCCGGATTTGTCAATGACTGGCCGCATGCGCTGTATTCTGCTTTGGCGATCTTTATCAATGGCCGGGTCATGGATTCGCTTTATACGCGGCAGCAACGACTTCAAGTTATGATTGTCACGGCCCGGCCCCGACAGGTCGTGAATGAGATTCAGAATTCAATGCGGCGTGGCATCACAATTGTTCACGATGCAGAAGGTGCCTTTCATCACGAGGAAAAGACGATTCTGTTCACCATCATTTCGCGGGCAGAAATGTATGATTTAGAACAAGCCATGCGCCACAGTGATCCTTATGCATTCGTCTCGATCACGGATTCGGTCAAAATTTTGGGTCATTTTTATGAGCCGAAAACGGATTAAGACCATCAGATTTAGCCCGGAGCGATTCCGGGCTTTTTCATTGGCAAGCCGTGCCTGTCGGAATCGTTCAACGTATCCGACATCGGCAGGTCACCTTGTCAAAATCAAAAACGAACAATTAATTAGGAGGGAAACATGTTAATAGGAGCTAACGTCAGTATGAAAGGGTCAAAAATGTTGCTTGGTGCCGTTGAAGAAGCCGCCAGTTATACGGCTAACACGCTTCAATTCTATACCGGGGCACCGCAAAACACGCGGCGTAAACCAACTAGCGAAATGATGATTCCTGAAGGGCTAGCAGCGATGACGAAAGACGGCATTAGTCATACCGTGATTCATGCCCCGTATATCGTTAATCTCGGCAATACCAAGAAACCGGAAAACTTTACATTTGCGGTGCAGTTCATGCGAGAAGAAGTCGCTCGAGCAGATGCTCTTCATGCCTATACCATGCCTTTTCATCCCGGTGCGCATGTCGGCGCTGGTCCGGAAGCAGCGATTAAACAAATTATCAAAGGACTCAATGAGATCATTGATCCTAATCAAAAAGTGACCATTGCCTTGGAAACAATGGCTGGCAAAGGCACGGAGATCGGGCGCTCTTTTGATGAATTAGCTGCCATTATTGATGGTGTGACACATAACGAAAAGCTTCGGGTAACCTTTGATACTTGTCATACCAATGATGCTGGCTATGATATCAAAAACGACTTTGACGGTGTTCTCAACGAGTTTGATCACATCATTGGCCTTGATCGACTCAGTGTGATTCATGTGAATGACTCGAAAAATCCCCAAGGCAGTCATAAAGATCGGCATGCCAACATTGGCTTTGGCACGATCGGGTTTGACGCCTTAAACAAGATCGCTCATCACCCAGCCTTGGCCGAATTACCCAAGATACTCGAAACCCCGTATGTTGGTCCTGACAAAAAACATCAGGTACCGCCATACGGGGCAGAGATCAAATGGCTAAAAACAGGGGACTTTCAGCCCGATGAGTTACGCCACTTGATGGTTTAATGGGTTTCAGTATTATCAAATTCATCAAGACCCATGTGTTCCAAAATAAGCGTTGCTGTTTCTTCAATCGATCGGTGGGCGGTGTTGATCACCATGCAGCCGATTTTTTTGTACAGATCTTCCGCAAACTTGAGTTCTTGATTGACTTGATCGCGTGCTGAATAAGCGGTGTCGGGATTCAAGCCATAGGCAATCATTCGCTGGCGCCGGAATTCCATCAAAACAGAGGCGTCTGTGGTTAAACCAACAATCTTCTTCGGGTCAACTGACCAGATCTCTTCAGGAATATGGGCGTTAGGTACCAGCGGCAAGTTGGCCACTTTAAGGTTGCGATTAGCGAGAAACAACGACAATGGTGTTTTACTCGTTCGCGAAACGCCAAGCAAAACGATATCTGCCTCGAGAAAGCCTTTCGGGTCTTTGCCGTCATCATACAGCACCGCGAATTCCATAGCTGAGATGCGGTCAAAATAGCGTTCATTAAGATCATGAACAGCGCCGGGAACGTGATTTGGTTCCTCATGCGTAATTGACTTAATCCCGCTTAAAATTGGCGACATCACATCAATGGCAATCACGCCTTGATCTTTGGCATAATGCGTTGCAAGTTGAGCAAAGCCTGATGTCACGAAGGTCATGATTGCCAAGGCATTTTCCTTCTTGGCCTCATCAAGCGCGCTGTAAATCTTTTCTTCCGTATGAATAAATGGGAACCGCACATAATGTGCCTCAAAGTTGGGGAACTGTGCCGCGACAGCTTGCGCCAACCGCAAGCCAGTTTCGCCAACCGAGTCCGACATAATATATAAATTTAATTCTTGCGTCATACTGCCACCTCATTACTTAGATAACGCTATCATAGCATATTTACCAACTAAACAGGAGCGGTTAGCCGACGACCAATGGTGACAAGCGTGTCTAGACCAGTCAGCTATTTAAGGTTGACCATTTGCTGATGCTAGGGATTTTACGCCAAAAACAACTAAAAAACTTAACAGAACAGGGCAAGTTTATTCAAAAATGTGAAATCGCTTATTGACGCGTGGTTGCTAGTTTTGTATACTAATAAACGAACTATTGGCTATGATATCCGTCAGTGGTTACACAAGTGTCGGAGGGAGGGATATCACATGGCTAAGACAGTTGTTAAGAAAAACGAATCTCTCGATGACGCTCTTCGGCGCTTCAAGCGTACTGTATCCAAGTCGGGTACACTCGCTGAATACCGCAAGCGTGAGTTCTACGAGAAGCCTAGCGTACGCCGCAAGCTGAAGTCAGAAGCTGCACGTAAGCGTAAGAAGTTTTAATTAAAGGACTTGGTGAATAGTGGCTTTAATGGATGAGCTTAACGCTCAGATGAAACAAAGCATGTTAGCCAAGGACAAAGTGACGTTGAGCGTCGTCCGGATGTTGAAGACGGCTTTGGTCAATGAAAAGATTAAACTCGGCCACGACCTTTCTGAAGAGGAAGAAAAGAGCGTTCTTGCGACTGAACTTAAACAGCGCAAGGAAAGCGTTTCTGAATTTACAAAAGGCGGTCGTGATGATCTTGTTCAACAAACCGAAGCTGAAATCAAGGTCGTCGAACGTTTTTTACCAGCCCAGTTAAACAAAGCCCAAGTCGGTGACATCGTTGATGCAACTATCAAGGAAGTTGGCGCCAAGGGTAAGCAAGACTTCGGCAAGGTGATGAAAACGTTGATGCCAAAAGTCAAAGGCCAAGCAGATGGCAGTCTTGTCAGCAGCGTGGTCAAAGAAAAACTTAGTTAACGACAAAGCCGGTGCAATAGCCGGCTTTTTTATATGGGTTTTGTGGGTGAATGGCGTGCGTGGTGATCAGATAAGGGTGCTGATTTTGCTGACGAATGGGTTTCTGTTGAATATCGTCTAAGTTTAATCAGGCGATTGCTTCACGCTTTGCTTGGAAACGCGCGAGCAGGCGCAGAAACCTGCACATAAGGACCTTGAGACTAAATGACCAAAGACCGGTCATTTAGTCTCAAGGCCACTTATGCTCCGGTTTATAACCGCGCCTGCTCGCGCTCTTAAAATATGCTAAACTGAGAGCATCATTGCTTAATAAATTTGTTAGGGGGCCAATATTTGGCACAAGAAACCTCGGAGAAAATTTTCCGTCTTAGTAATCCTGACATGGCGATTAACCTTGTCGGGATCAATGACGCTAATTTGACATTGATTGAAGAAGGATTGAATGTGCAGATCTCGCCCTTTGGGGATGAGTTGCGGATTCATGGTGATACTGAAGCGGTCAGCTTGACATTACAGTTACTTGAGGCGGCTAGTAAGTTATTAGCTCAAGGCATTAAATTGTCACCGCAGGACATCGCTAGCGCCGTTGCGATGGCTAAGCGTGGGACGCTTGAGTATTTTGCTGATATGTACAGTGAAACCTTGTTGCGCGATGCCAAAGGTCAGCCAATTCGGGTCAAAAACTTTGGGCAGCGCCAGTACGTTGATGCCATTAAGCATAACGATATCACGTTTGGCATTGGGCCAGCAGGCACTGGGAAGACATTCTTGGCCGTTGTCATGGCTGTCGCCGCGATGAAGGCAGGCCCAGTTGAGCGGATCATTTTGACTAGACCGGCAGTTGAAGCCGGTGAGAGTCTGGGTTTCTTGCCAGGCGACCTCAAGGAAAAAGTTGATCCCTATTTGCGTCCGGTATATGACGCCCTTTACGCTGTTTTGGGGAAAGAACACACAGATCGGCTGATGGATCGCGGTGTGATTGAAATCGCCCCGTTAGCTTATATGCGTGGGCGAACGTTGGATAATGCGTTTGCCATCCTTGATGAGGCACAAAATACCACCCAAGCACAAATGAAAATGTTCCTGACCCGCTTAGGTTTTGGCTCAAAGATGATCGTCAATGGGGACATCACTCAAATTGATTTGCCGAACAACGCCAAAAGCGGACTGCTTCAGGCCGAGCAATTACTCAAAGGTATCAGTCACATTGCCTTTACCCAATTTTCGGCACAGGACGTTGTGCGGCATCCGGTTGTTGCAAAGATTATTGAGGCTTATGGTCGACACGACCTGCAGTTGCAGAAGAAGACGAAGGAGTAAGGGATGGACTTAGAATTATTCGATGACGATCAACTGCTGGATGACAAGCACCATGATCTCATCAAAAAACTAGTCGCTTTTTGCGGCAAACAGCTTAAGTTGCCTGAAAACACAGAAATGTCGATCACCTTGGTTGGGGATGATGAGATTGAGCGCATCAATCGCGAGTATCGTGAAACCGACCGGGTCACGGATGTTATCAGTTTTGCGATTGAAGAGGGCGAAGACGATTTGCCGCTGCTACCTGGCATGGCAAAGAACATCGGTGATCTTTTCATTGATCCACTGACCGTTCGCCGCCATGCCGAGGATTATGGGCACAGCTTTGAGCGCGAGCTGGGTTACACCGTCGTCCACGGTTTCTTGCATCTTAATGGCTACGACCACATTAAGCCAGAAGATGAAGCCGTCATGATCCCGCTTCAAAAGAAAATCCTCGCAGCTTATGGCCTTACCAGATAAACAAGTTGGCAAGAATAAACATTTCATCCAAAGTGCCCGTCACGCGCTCGATGGGCTGAAGGTGTTTTTTGTCGACGAAAATAATTTTAAACGCGAATTTCTGAGTGCAACTCTGGTCATTGTTGCCGGCGTTGTCTTGCAAGTTTCCGCTTTTTCATGGTTCGTGTTAGTTCTGGCGATCTTGTTGGTATTTCTTGGCGAGTTGTTGAACACGATCGTTGAAAATGTTGTTGATTTTATTGTTGGCGATCAATATGACGCGCGCGCGAAGAAGATTAAGGACATGAGTGCCGCCGCGGTGCTCATCGTGTCGCTGATTGCCGTCGTCGCCGGTATTTATGTCTTTGGGCCGCCACTTTTGGCCCTTTTTAGGAGTTGGTAAGTTGTCAGTTTTGCGTACAGCTGCTTTAGCGGCTCGAGAAAATGCCTATGTTCCGTATTCTCATTTTGCTGTCGGCGCGGCCGTCCGTGTCGGTGATCGCATTTTTTCAGGGGCAAATGTCGAAAATGCTAGTTACGGTCTTAGTAACTGTGCTGAACGCAGTGCTATTTTTGCGGCAGTCAGCGCGGGCTATTCGAAGCTGGATGAATTGTTGGTGATTGCAGATACCAAGGGACCAGTGGCCCCTTGTGGCGCTTGCCGCCAAGTCATTAGCGAATTCTTTGGCCCTAATGCTGTCATCACGCTTGCCAACGTTGCTGGACAGTCAGTTCAAACGACGCCACAGGCTTTACTGCCAGGTGCGTTTTCGAAAGGAGATCTTAACGCTTGAGTGAACATCATTCTGGTTTTGTTGCGATAATCGGTCGGCCCAATGTCGGCAAGTCAACGTTTATGAACCGTATTTTAGGTGAAAAAATCGCCATTATGTCGCCAAAGGCTCAGACGACCCGTAACAAAATTAACGGTATCTACACTACTCCGGACGCGCAGATCGTATTTGTCGACACACCAGGTATTCATAAGCCGAAAAATGAGCTGGATACCTATATGGATAAAGCGGCATTGTCAACTTTGAATCAAGTTGATGCCATCTTGTTCATGGTCGAAGCGGACGAGGAAAAAGGCCCTGGTGATGGCTATATCATGCGCCAACTGGCGGAAGTGAAAAAGCCGGTTTATTTGATCATTAATAAAATTGATCTAGTAAAACCTGACGATTTGTTGCCGTTGATTGAAAGCTACCAGCATGACTATGCGTTTGCCCAAGTTTTTCCGATTAGTGCAACGATGGGAAACAATGTCGACGAGCTATTGACGGCATTGACCGATGCATTGCCAGTCGGTCCGCAATACTACCCCGAAGATCAGCTCACCGATCATCCTGAGTATTTTGTTGTCGGCGAACTTATCCGCGAAAAAATTCTCGAATTAACTCGCGATGAAGTGCCGCACGCTGTTGCCGTTCAAGTTGAGCGCATGAAAGATCGGGAAGGCGGTAAATTGCAGATCGAGGCGTATATTATCGTTGAACGCGATAGTCAAAAAGGCATCATTATTGGCCGCGGTGGGCAGATGCTTAAGCAGATCGGCATTCGCGCCCGACGTGACATCGAAAACCTGTTGGGCGACAAGGTGAACCTGAAGTTATGGGTTCGCGTCCAGAAAAATTGGCGTGATAATAATGCTTATCTGAAGTCGTTAGGGTACAACACGAAGGATCTTCGATAATGGTTAGGCAGACTGAAACATTTGAGGGACTGGTTATGTCCCGCCAGAACTATCGCGAATCTGATATGCTTGTCAAAATTTTGACCGATCGATTCGGCAAAAAAATGTTTCTTTTGAACCGGGCCCGTAAGCCCGGTTTTACTTTAGGTGCTGGTATTTTGCCGTTCACTCACGCTGATTATATTGGTGAAGTTCGTGAATCCGGTCTATCTTATTTGTCTGCCATCAAAAATGCGACTCAATATCGGCAAATTTCTGATGACATCACCTTGAATGCTTATGCAGCCTATATTTTTGGATTAATCGATCTTGCTTTTCCAGATGGGCGGCCAGTCGGATTCTGGTTTAACCAAATCAAACAAGCCTTGTATCTCATTGATTCTGGCCTCGATCCACAGATTATCGCCAACGTGATTGAAGTCCAGATGCTTAAAGAATATGGCGTTGAGCCTAACTGGCGCGGTTGTGTGATTGACGGTCGCGCCGATTTGCCGCTTGATTTTTCCGAAAGTTATGGCGGTTTGCTGTGCCAAAATCACTGGGATAAAGATCCGCATCGACTTCATGCTAGTCCGCGGGCGATTTTTTACCTGCGACGTTTTAGCACGCTTGATCTCAACAAAGTGGAGCGCATCAACGTCAAACTTGATACCAAAGCAGAATTACGACGAATTTTGGATGTTATCTATACTGATATGGTCGGTGTGACCCCGAAAGCCAAACGTTTTTTGGATCAGATGCATCAATGGCAGGATCGCCTGCCTGATGACTCGGAATGATGGTTGATATCAGTGGCATAATTATTTACTATCAACATATTTTTGACTGGATAACTCTCCGAAACAAACGCTTAATTAATTTAATTATCGTAATATGTCGCTTTTAGATGGAATAACGATACTTATTTATTCCATATTTCTTAATTTCTTATAGAAACTATTAACTATCTTCGCCGGCTATGGTATATTCAACTCGTAAACAGTTGACTAGATCATAGCATTTTTTGGTTTGTTGAGAGGAGCGGGCGTCATGGCAAGAACCTTACCGAAAGCTTTGAAAGTATGGGTAGCAGCGAATTTATTGGCAATTGAATTTGATAATGGGCAAACACGGTATATGCGATCACATTTTATTGATCAATATATCTCTGCTTGGTCATTACCAAAAGGCAAGAAAAGACGTAGACTATTGATAGTTGACCCAACATGGGCTTGGTTTGGTGCCAATCCAGTCATTGCCGCTGACGGTAGCTTGACAATCTTTGAAACCGATCGGTACACGCCAGAAGAACTTTGGGGCAATAGCAAGTCGCAGATTTATGAAGTTTCTGGGGTGCATTAATAGCCAGGCGATTCAGAGTTTTCGGATTAAGTAAAACGAATCGTAAATGGCTTATAATGATAGAATGTGATTGTAGTAAGTGCTTTCTTTTAGCACGAAAGGTCATCATCGATTCCATCGCTAACAATACGAGGAGGCAGTGCCATGTCAGAAACATTCCCAAAAGCCACCGAGGTTCGGATGGCTGCCAATTTATTAGCAATCACTTTTGATAACGGTCAGACCCGCTACATGCGCTCCCACTTTATGAAGGATTATTTGGATGCCTGGTCACCTTCACGCGGAAAAGGCAAACGTTCCAATTTGCTCGTTGATCCGGCGTGGGCATGGGAAGGCGCAGATGCAAAAATTTCTGAAGACGGCACCTTAACGCTTTTCGATAAGGATACGTATACACCTGAAGAGCTTTGGAAGAACAGTAAGGAAAGGATTGATGAAGTTTCTGGCGTTTAAAGAACTTTTTTAGACGATTATTCATTGATTTAGCCCATCGTTATCATTATTTCAATCCAAAAAATAGAAAGTAGAGAGTTGGCGGAACGGCGATGGGCTCAGTGGTGAGATTGATCTTAGCGGAATGGTTTTCTCCGCTTAGACCAAGGCCGAGCTTTAAGACAGCGCGCCGGGCTTGCGCGTTGGCTCGAAGTCGTGCCCACCACTCTAGCTGCGCGGTCGCCACCCCAGAAACCTGCGTGTAAGGACCTCAGGTGTGATGACCAAAGCCGGGTCATCACACCTTAGGCCACTTACACTCTGGTTTCTACCCGGGGTGGCTCACGCTCTTCTCTGCTTGACACGTTTTTCCGCGATGCTATACTAATAAGGAAATTGAATCGGTGATGAGAAAAAGGGTCGCAACGAAACCTATTAAAGCGAGTCGGGGAAAGTGTAAGCCTGATAACGGTTGTTGTGATTGGCGTTTTCGAACCAAATGATGAAGCCGCAGGTAGTTTTTTTTCTATCTGAAGTAGGGTGGAACCGCGCATAAGCGTCCCTACGCCATTAATTGGCGTAGGGACTTTTTCGTGTCCCGAAGCCAATCCCACTTCAATTCACCGGGAAAGAGGCAATGATGACAAAAAAAATGGACATCCAAACGATGATCCTAACCCTCCAAAAATTTTGGGGTGACAAGGGCTGTATGCTCATGCAAGCTTATGACGTGGAAAAAGGGGCGGGGACAATGAGTCCGTACACTTTCTTACGCGCCATTGGACCAGAACCATGGAATGCTGCGTATGTTGAACCGTCTCGACGTCCAGCTGACGGCCGATATGGCGAAAACCCCAACCGGCTGTTTCAGCATCATCAATTCCAAGTCGTTATGAAACCATCTCCTGAAAATATTCAGGAATATTACTTGGATTCGCTTGCCGCACTCGGCATTAATCCATTGGAACATGATATTCGGTTTGTTGAAGATAACTGGGAAAATCCGTCCATGGGCTGTGCCGGTGTTGGTTGGGAAGTTTGGCTTGACGGCATGGAAGTCAGTCAGTTTACCTACTTCCAAGTGGTCGGAGGACTTGAAGTATCGCCAGTTACCAGCGAAATCACTTATGGGGTCGAACGACTTGCCTCCTATATTCAAGATGTGAACAGTGTCTTTGATCTTGAATGGGGCGACGGTGTTTTGTATGGGGATATTTTCAAGGAACCTGAATACGAACACAGCAAGTATGCTTTCGAAGTCAGCAATCAAGAGATGCTGCTGAAGTTCTTCGACGCCTATGAAAAGGAAGCTTGGCGTTTGATGGATCTCGGTCTGGTTCATCCAGCTTATGATTACATTCTTAAATGCAGCCATACCTTTAATCTTTTGGATGCCCGAGGAGCTGTCTCGGTTACTGAGCGGGCCGGTTACATGAGCCGCATTCGCAAGATGGCTCACAAAGTTGCTCGGGCATTTGTGGCTGAACGCAAGAAGCTCGGCTTTCCATTACTGCAACATCAAACGGAGGTGGAATAACATGACGCATCAATATCTGATTGAAATCGGGCTTGAGGACATGCCGGCGCATGTGGTGACGCCGAGTTTGCAACAGTTTCACGATAAAACCGTCGCTTTTTTGAAAGAAAATCATCTCGATCACGGCGCGATTGACCAGTATGCAACACCGCGGCGCCTAGCATTGCTGATTCACGACCTCGCTGACAAGCAGGCAGACGTCGAAGAAGACGTCAAAGGCCCAGCTAAGAAAATTGCGCAAGATGCAGATGGCAATTGGACCAAGGCGGCGATCGGCTTTTCTCGCGGCCAAGGCATGACCCCTGATGACATTGTCTTTAAAACGATCAAAGGTGTGGATTACGTTTATCTGCATAAGGCAATCAAGGGCAAAACAGCAGCAGCTATTTTACCAGGTATGCTGGATGTCATTAAAAGCCTGACCTTCCCAACCCGAATGAAGTGGGGCGCTTATGACTTCGAGTACATTCGGCCGATTCATTGGCTGGTCAGCTTACTGGATGATGCGATTGTTCCGATGAAGTTGCTGGATGTTGACGCTGGCAGAACCACTCAAGGGCATCGCTTCCTTGGCAGACCAGTGACTCTCGGCAATGCGGCCGACTATGTTGCGGCCTTAAAAGCACAATTTGTGATTGTTGAACCGGCAGCGCGCAAGCAGTTGATTAGCGATCAGATTCACCAAATTGCCGCTGATCATCAATGGCAGATTGATCTGGATGCAGACTTGCTGGAAGAGGTCAATAATCTTGTTGAATGGCCAACTGCATTTGCTGGTAATTTTGATGAAAAGTATCTCAAAATTCCTGAAGCTGTGCTGATCACCTCAATGAAAGATAATCAACGTTACTTCTATGCGCGGGATGCGTCAGGAAAGATGGTCAATGCGTTTATTGGTGTTCGTAACGGTAATGCTGATCATTTGGCCAATGTGATTGCGGGCAATGAAAAGGTATTGACCGCGCGATTGGAAGATGCAGCTTTCTTCTATGCGGAAGATCAAAAGCGCAGCATTGCTGACGATGTTGATCGTTTGAAAGCTGTTAGTTTCCACGATAAAATCAGTTCCATGTACGACAAAATGGCCCGAACAAGGGTTATCGCCGATTTGTTGGCGGATCGTTTTGGCTTATCTGCGACTGATAAGGCTGATCTGGACCGAGCAGCTTCGATTTACAAATTCGACCTTGTCACTTCAATGGTTGGTGAGTTTCCAGAATTGCAAGGTATTATGGGCGAACATTATGCGCAATTGGCAGGTGAGAAACCAGCTGTTGCCCAGGCTATCGCTGAGCATTACGAGCCGATTTCTGCGGATGGTGCGTTGCCAGAAAGCTTAGTCGGCACCGTGCTTGCGATTGCGGACAAATTCGATTCGTTAATGAGTTTCTTCGCGGTTGATCTGATTCCAAGTGGCTCAAACGATCCTTATGCGCTGCGCCGTCAAGCTTACGGGATTGTTCGAATGATCGCCAAACATGATTGGCCATTTGCCGTTGCTGAACTGCAGACGACGATTGCGGATGCCTTGAAGGCAGCAGGAAAAACCAATAATCTTGATTTTGCTGCGCATCAACAGGATTTGAATGCATTCATGATTGACCGTGCCAAACAAGTCTTGCAAGGTCAGAAGATCCGCCATGACATTGTGGATGCAGTGACAGTTCGCGCTGATGCCGATCTTGCCGGTATCTTGGATGCTGCCAAGATCCTTTCTGCGCACGCGGACGATACTGATTTCAAACCTGTCATGGAAGCACTTGGACGTGTGTTGCGGATTACCAAGAAGCAGCAAGTAAAAGTCGATGTGGATACAGCGAAGTTTGAGAATCCGAGCGAAGGTCAGTTGTATGATGCAACGGTGGCGACTGCCAAGAAGTTTGATGATGAACCGACGGAAGCCGATTATCAGGCGCTTAAGGCACTCGCAGATCCAATTAATGCGTACTTTGATGCCACAATGGTCATGGCCGACGATCAAGCCATTCGCCAAAATCGCTTGGCAGCTTTGCTTCAACTTGCCGCATTGATCAAGCAATTTGGCGATGTGAGTCAAGTCATTGTTAAGTAGCCTTGCATTCCAAGCCTAAACAGGCTATACTTTATTTTGTATTATTATGCCGATAGACTATCAAAAAGTCGCATTTCAACTCAGAAGTGCGACTTTTTACCGCTATTTCGGGTAACGTGTGTTGGGCGTCTGCAGGCTGTCAAGCAGCTCTGCGGCACATGTCATGAAAGGGAGTGAGCTGACATCGCCGGAATGATTCCTGAGGCTACTGTCGACAAAGTCCTTAAAGCTGTCAATATTGCTGATTATATTGGCCAATATGTGCAATTACGCAAGACCGGTCAGAATCTGTTTGGCTTATGTCCTTTTCACGAAGAACACACCCCATCATTTTCTGTGAATGAACCTAAGCAGATTTTTCACTGTTTTTCGTGCGGCCGCGGCGGCAATGTTTTTAAATTCGTGATGGACTATGATAACGCCACCTTCCCGGAGGCAGTTAAAAAAGTGGCGGATTTTGCTGGCATGCCACTGGATGTTCAGGTGGGTCATGCAGCACCGGTTGATCCAGAGATCAGCAAGCAACAGCATATTTTGCAAGACACGGCCGATCTATTTCATCATATTTTGATGAATACGGAGAAAGGTCAGACTGCACTTGATTATTTGCACAAACGTGGCTTAACTGATGACACAATTGAAGCTTTTCAACTGGGGTATGCGCCTGAAGAACGTAATCTGTTAGTAGCGTTTCTTAATAATCGCAAAGTCGACTATCAAGATCAGCGTGCCAGCGGTTTGTTCGTAGAGGATCAAGAAGGAAAATTGTTCGATCGGTTTAACGATCGCGTCATGTTTCCGCTAACGGACAGTCATGGTCAAGTGATTGGTTTTTCCGGGCGGATTCTAAGCAAGGACAAGACCCAAGCTAAATACTTGAACAGTCCCGAAACCAAGCTTTTCAACAAGCGTGATGTCCTATTTAATCTTCATCGTGCCAAAGCCGATTTTGGCCGTGATGGCGGCCCGATTCTTTTTGAAGGCTATATGGATGTGATCGCTGCGTACCAAGCCGGTGTAAAAACCGGGATTGCTTCCATGGGAACAAGCTTAACTACTGAGCAGGTTGACATCATTAGCCACTTAAGCAAGCGATTAACCGTGTGTTACGATGGTGATGAACCAGGGCAAAAGGCGATTGAACGTGCGGTTGCCATGTTGGCTGATCATCCGCGATTACAAACGGATGTGGTCGTTTTGCCGGACGGGATGGATCCTGATGAGTTCATTCGTGCCCGTGGTGCCGAAGCCTTCCAAGCGCAAGTCAAATCCGTATTGACGCCGACCGCGTTTATCCTGCAATTCTTAGCGCGCGGGGTTGACATGAACAATGATCAGGCTAAACTGACGTATCTGAACGCGGCTTTAAAAACCATCGGTAAGATTTCGAATCCGGTAGCGCGGGCAGTTTATGTGAAGCAGTTAGCTGACACGACTGGCGTGCCTGAGAGCGCTCTGAATCAAAGCCTGCCAGCGCCGCAGCAAGCCGTGCCGCAACAGTCGTCGGCTCCTGTAAGCTATCAAACTGCGCCGGTTAATCAACCAGTTCGGCCAATTGATCGTTACACTGCAGCCCAACGACAATTACTGTATTATGTTTGGCACGATGATTTAGTGATGCAGCGTTTAAAAAATGCTGCTTTCACATTTCCAGCGCCACATTTTCAGACGCTCTTTACCGGATGGCTAGATTTTCTCCATGAGCAGCCTGATGGCGAGTTAGCTGGATTCCTGGATCGAGTCGATCCAGATCTGAGCGGGGTGGCGGCTTCGGTGGCGATGCAGGTTTTGCCTGAGGCGACTGAGGCAACGATTGACGAGTTGATTCAGACGATCACGTCCGCTTCAACTGTCGAACGGCTGCAGGCTATCAAGCAGGCCATCACAGAGGCACAGCGACTTGGCGATAAGCAGAAACTAGGCGAGCTAACGGTGCAGTATGTGAATCTCATGAAACTTTTGAAACAACAACAAGGCTAGGGGAGGAACTTTAATGGCTGATAAAAAAACAGCAACTGAAGTAGACAAGACCACAAAGAAGACAACGGCTAAGCCAGCAGCAAAAACTGCTGCTAAGACAACTGCTGTCAAGGCGGCGGCAAAAAAGACCACCGCGAAGAAAACTACGGTCAAGAAGACTACCGCTAGCAGCAAACGCACGACCAAAACGACAACGAAAGCATTCGACGATGCTGTCAAGGCCGTGATTAAAGATTACAAGAAGAAGAAACAAATTACTGAAGATGACCTGACCGTCAAGTTGGTTAAGCCGTTTGAGCTCAAGAGTGGTGCCATTGACGATCTGATGCAAAAGATCGAGGATAATGGGATTGCTATTGTTGATGAAAATGGCGAGCCAGCAGCGATTAGCTTGAAGAAGCAAAAGAAGGTTTCCAAGAAGGAAATGAGTGACATGTCCGCGCCTTCAGGGGTCAAAATCAATGACCCTGTGCGGATGTACCTGAAGGAAATCGGCCGAGTTTCCCTGCTAACAGCTGATGAAGAAGTTGCCCTTGCCTTGAAGATTGAACAAGGTGATCAAGAAGCTAAGCAACGTTTGGCTGAAGCTAACTTGCGACTGGTTGTTTCCATCGCTAAGCGTTATGTTGGTCGCGGCATGCAATTCCTGGATCTGATTCAGGAAGGGAACATGGGGCTGATGAAGGCGGTCGAGAAATTCGATTACCGGAAAGGCTTTAAGTTCTCAACGTATGCCACCTGGTGGATTCGGCAGGCTATTACCCGTGCCATCGCTGACCAAGCCCGGACAATTCGGATTCCAGTGCATATGGTTGAAACCATTAACAAATTGATTCGGATTCAACGACAACTGCTTCAAGACCTTGGTCGTGAACCAACGCCTGAAGAAATCGGCGCGGAAATGGACATGCCAACTGAAAAGGTTCGCGAAATCCTGAAGATTGCGCAAGAACCTGTTTCCTTGGAAACGCCAATTGGTGAAGAGGATGATTCACATCTTGGCGACTTCATTGAAGACCAAGACGCCACCAGTCCTGAAGACCATGCTTCCTATGAACTGCTTAAAGAACAGTTGGAAAGTGTGCTGGATACCTTAACGGATCGTGAAGAAAATGTTTTGCGGTTGCGTTTTGGACTCGATGATGGCCGGACCCGTACTTTGGAAGAGGTCGGCAAAGTCTTTGGCGTGACCCGCGAGCGAATTCGTCAAATCGAAGCTAAGGCATTGCGGAAGCTCCGCCACCCAAGCCGTTCCAAGCAACTTAAGGATTTTCTTGAGTAATGAATGTTTGTTAGCTCATAAAGCCGTCTGCCTCATTAGTGAGGTAGGCGGCTTTTTCGTACGTCATCATGTGGCGAAGGCCCTCATTCAGATTCGAATACCGGAAATCTTTGATGTTTCTGAGGACGTAACCCGCTTTTCAGAAAAGTTAACTAACTGTTCGGCGTAGTTTGTTATAATGAAAACTGTTAACGAGATGAGGAGAAAGTATAGTCATGGATCATATTCATTTATCAAAACGGCTTCAGGCCATTAGCAGTTTTATTGAGGCAGGCGAACGGGTAGCGGATATCGGCACAGATCACGCTTTTTTGCCGATTTACTTGGTGCAGCAGCAACGCATCAATTTTGCGATTGCCAGTGATATTGGCGCCGGACCGGTCGCAATTGCCAAGCAAAACGTTGCGGATGCTGGGTTAACTGCGCAGATCAGCGTCCGTCAAGCTGACGGTTTGGCAAGTATCATGCCTGACGATGCCATTTCAACGGTTGTCATTGCTGGAATGGGCGGTCAGCTGATGACGGATATTCTTGAGGCTGGCCAGCCACAACTAGACGGTACCGAAACCTTGGTACTGGCTCCTAATCGACACCAATACGATGTCCGTTTATGGCTTGATCAGCATGGTTATGGCATTATCGGCGAGGACATCGTTGAAGATGAAGGCCATATTTACGAACTGATGGCAGCTGGTCGAACGCGCCCGGATGTGCCTTATTCGGAAGCTGATTTACGCTTCGGGCCGATTTTACGGCGGCAAAAGAGTCCAACTTTTATGAAAAAAATGCACCGCGAAGCTGAGAAAACCGAGGCTGTGCTTGAAGGTTTGGCTGATGCACAGATGGTGCCGCTAGAAAAGATTCGCGAACAAGAAAAAATTTTATCATTAATCAAGGAGGAATTAGACGCACATGACGAGCGGTAAACAGATTATTAATCGATTTGAAGACTTTGCCCCCCTGAGTTTGGCATGGGAACGCGATCCAAGCGGGCTGCAATTAGGTAACCCAGATAAACCAGTTAAAACCGTCCTCGTAACATTAGATGTCCGGCCGGAAGTGGTCACTGAAGCCGAAGCGATTCATGCTGATATGATCTTTTCTCATCATCCAGCGATGTTTCGACCAGTGCATAACTTGGATTTGCGGGTTCCGCAGAATGCCATGTACGCCCAAATTTTAAAGGATGACTTGCTGGTCTATGCAGCGCATACTAACCTTGATCGCGTCCAAGACGGGATGAATGACTGGCTGGCAGAAGCGTTGGGATTAAGTCAAGTTGTGCCCTTTATCAATGAAGGTGAAGGCGCCAACATGGGCCGAATTGGCTTGTTACCAGACAAAATTCGCCTTGAGGCTTTTGTTGAACAAGTCAAAGCAGCCTATAACGTTAAAGGGTTGCGCGTGGTTGCCCGCGATCTAGACCGGCTAGTTCAAAAAGTGGCTATTCTTGGCGGTGATGGCGGTGATGCCTTTAACGATGCCAAGCAAGCTGGCGCCGATGTCTTTATCACTGGCGATGTGTATTACCATACCGGTCACGATATGCTAGCCGCCGACCTGCCCGTGATCGATCCCGGCCACCATATCGAGTCGATTATGAAAGGCAAAGTTGCGACTTTGATCAACGAATGGGCCGATGCAGAAGGATGGGATGTCAAAGCCATACCATCTAAACTATCGACTGATCCGTTTACTTTCATGTGATTGGGAAAAATTTTCCAGTAAATGCGATTTTTAAATAGAATTGACAAAGAGCAAAACACATAGCATAGGTGCGAAAATCTTACACTCATGCTAAAATAAAGCAAATTAACTGTCGGCTTTTGCCGCCAAAGGAGCGAATACCATGCCATTAGTACACATTGATTTGATTGAAGGCCGTTCACCGGAGCAACTGAAGGCCCTTGTGAAAGACGTGACAGATGCCATTGTCAAAGATACTGGCGCACCTGCTGAGCATATTCACATTGTTCTTAACGAAATGGCTAAGGAACATTATTCAGTTGCCGGTGTACTTGCATCAGATAAGGCTTAACGGCTGGCTTTGAGCAATCAGTACCGGGTCACAGAAGGGAAGGGTTCAACGATGGCAGACACCAGCGATCAGGCAGCCTCACAAGATCAGGCTTATTTTGATAAAATGAAACAGCAAATTCTTGACGCTTTGGAAACCGTCATTGACCCAGAGCTCGGTGTCGACTTAATTAACCTCGGCTTGATTTATGGGGTTGATTTAGATGAAAGCGGCAAATGTACCGTTGAAATGACATTGACAACGATGGGCTGTCCTTTGACAGACATGTTGGATGCTGATATTAAACGGGCACTGACAACGATTGACGGGATTACCAGCGTTGAAATTCATTTAGTTTGGTATCCAGCGTGGGGGCCAGAACGCCTCAGTCGGTATGCCAAAATGGCGCTGGGCATTCATTAACCGGCGTTTAGACACGGAATGCAAAAGCCGCCGTTTAAGGCGGCTTTTGACTGTCTTTCAGGCAGTCAAAGCGATGGATCACGAGGGTGAACATGGACTATTGGAGCACATTAAATCGGCTGGCCAAACAATATGCGCGCATTGGACCGCTTAAATCACAACTAACTGCCATGAAGGATTGGCAAGCATCTATTGCGGCTGGTGTCTTGCCAGCACATGCGTTACCTTGGTTGGGATTTAGCACGCCGCAAATTGATGCCGCTTTAACCCAGCCACAGGCGCAGCTGCAAGAACTGCTTCAACTAGATCATCTATTGCATAATTTCCGCCGCTACATTGCCTTTCATGATGGCATGTGGTCATTTGTTCATGAAGATCTGTTTGCGACCTGGCATCGACTTTATGGTCCTCAGCGGTACTTGGAAGTGGCAGCTGGTAATGGTTACGTGAGTGCTGGTTTGCGCGCACAAGGCGACAAAACGATCACAACCGATGCGCACACTTGGACGAAAGAAAATGTCACTAGCCGCTTGTTCCAGTTAAAACCGCCACAGCCAACGCGGCGTTGTTCCTCTACGCCCAACAAGTCGATGCTGTTGTGATGGCTTGGAGCCCAGATAAGGATCCTAATGATGTCCGGTTCCTGCATATTATGCAACACTATTTTCCCACTAAACAATTATTCGTGATCGGCGAACGCAACGGTGCAACCAATAGCCGGTTATTTTGGCAAGAAGCCCGAACCGTTCCGGATCGGCGATTATTCGCGCTTAATCGTGCGTTTGGTCATTTTGATGCGATTCACGAACGAGTTTACCGATTACAATAGTCTCTGTACTGTTGGCAAATGGCTTATTTGTGCAGGACTTGAGGAGGATGACGTGAAAAAATTATTCTTGATTGATCTTTTATGGATCGGTTTAGCGATATTAGCCGGTTTAGTATGGTCACAGCATGATCAAAATGAATATGCCAGTCAGCTTGATCACCTCGGCATGTCGGAAACGGCTCAGGAATATGTCACGACAAGTTCGCGCAGCATCACCACCGCGATAAGCGAGCTCGATAAAACTGATTTCAAAGGTTATCAGGTCCAGTTTGTTGCTAAACAAGTCGTGTACGTTTATCAGCGTGGCACAGTTGCGAGCCTGCCACTCGATAGTGGTCAGTGGTTCTCGGCTGGCGATTTTGCCTCCAGTCTGCCGGTGACGGTGGTTGGCCGCGATCTTGCCGATAAACTGTATACTGGCAGTAATAATCAGCGTTATTTGCAAGTGAATGGTCAATATGTCCCGGTATTGGGAACGGTGGGCACACGCAAAGGCAGCCCGCTAAATAAAGTTATCTTTGTCAACGCCTCTGCACAAACTACCAATAGTAAGCTGAAACTAAAGCAGGTCAAAATCTATGTTGACGGCGCCAGTCAGCATAGCAAGGCCTTAAAAGCCGCTTTCAAAGTAAAAAATATTCATCGGGTCCACTTTAGCGATAGTAATGCTTCGACTTGGTGGCATGCTTATGGTCAAACGGCATTGTTCAGCTTATTCTTATTGCTGGGGGCAGGATTGCTGACGATGCTCATGGTGGTCTTAATGGGGCCGTTGCAAACAGCTGGTTTGGATTTGAATATGCGGGCGCGTTACTTGCGCGGCGTTTTATCTAGCTGTGGTGGTCATATTGGCGTCAGTCTTTTTCTTGGTGGCCTTTTTGCAAACTGGTGGTTCTACTTCACCACGCGAACTAATATTTTGGCCTTTCTTGTCGTTTTGACCATCGCTGCCATTTTCTTCCTCCGTTACTTGATTCACAGAAAGGATAAAGCTAGTGCAACTACCTGAAGCATTTAAGGAAAAATATACTCGTTTGCTGGGCGATGAAGCAGCTGCTTTTTTAGCGACATTTGAAGCACCTGCGGAAAGTGGCTTTCGGCGTGATCCAGCCAAGCCGTGGCCATTGGACGAGTCATTAACTGAACCAATTCCTTGGAGTCCGTGGGGCTATTATGGCAAGGTCGCCGGCAACGACATTGATCACGTTGCCGGACTTGTTTATAGTCAGGAGCCAAGTGCGCAGTTTGTCGGTACTGTTGCAGCCCCAAAGCCGGGTGAACGGGTATTAGATTTGTGTGCAGCGCCAGGCGGTAAATCGACCCAACTTGCTTGCTATTTAGGCGACACTGGGCTTTTGGTCAGCAATGAGATCAATGGTCCGCGGTCAAAAGTTTTGTCAGGCAATCTGGAACGGTGGGGTACTCGGCAGATTTTAGTAACGAATAATGATCCTGACACGTTGGCAAAAGCGTGGCCACAAATGTTTGATCGAATTTTGGTTGATGCACCTTGTTCAGGAGAAGGCATGTTTCGTAAAGATCCGGATGCAATCCAGTATTGGCATGCGGACTATCCTGCGCAATGTGCTGAGCGGCAAAAGCAGATTCTCAAAGCGGCTGTGAAGATGCTAGCACCAGGCGGCACTTTGATTTACTCGACTTGCACCTTTAGTCCTGAAGAAGATGAGCAAATCATTGCCTGGCTATTGGCCAATAACGCGTTCACGCTTACGCCGATTAAGCAATATCCGGGGATGGAAGCTGGGCGGCCAGCGTGGGCCGATGGCAATCCGGAACTGGCTAAAACAGTCCGACTGTTTCCTCACCGATTGCGTGGCGAAGGGCATTTTGTTGCTAAGCTGAAGTTAGCAGGGGCACAAGCATCACATCAACCATCCCGCTTGCCGCTTAAACCGCTAGCCAAGCCGGCGAAGGATGAAGTTGATGCGTTTGTAGCGACAAGCCTAACCAAGCAACCCAGCGGCCTATTTTATCGGCATGGCGATTTTCTTTCAATTTTACCAACAACGATGATCCCGTTTGAGCACGTGAAAGTGGTGCGTGCCGGTCTGGAACTCGGAAGTTTCCGGAAGAAACGATTTGAACCAAGTCATAGTTTAGCAACTGCTCTTAATCCGGATGATTTTCAAACTGTGATTGAGGTTGATGCGGACGGTTATGCACGTTATCGGCACGGTGAAATGTTGCCAAGCAAGGTAAGTGGCAAACGTTTTGTCCTGCTGACATTCGAGCATAAGCCATTTGCAATTGGTAAATTGGTGAATGGTACCATCAAAAATTATTATCCAAAAGGATTGCGTGTTTGATATTTAGTAAAGAAGACTCGGTTCGGAGCATAACTCACATCCGGTGAACGAGGCTGAGCCATTATTTGCTCATCGGACTTGTGAATCATTAAATTCCGAATAGTCGTAGGAAGGTGCTAGGCTAATAGTCCCTTGCCGTGCCAAACTTTGCAATCTCCGGCCAGATGGGGTGGCGACGCGTAGCTAGAGCGAAGACGGCGCTTCGAGTCCGCAAAGCCCGCGGTCTCGAAGTCGCCTAACAACATCAGCTCCGAAAACCGGTCGCTGTGTTGTTTGCACGGCTGGGCCTCATCTGGCCTACGATTGCTCCGCCTTGGAACTACGGTCTTTAAAATCTCAGCAACTAATCTATGGATAGGTAAAAACGAACGATTTTCCGATATT
>OBUS01000311.1_pt1 | contig 42913 bp, 35 predicted proteins | sample 1475921 | NCBI WGS metagenome assembly OBUS01 (sample SAMEA2579948, study PRJEB22360) | human gut metagenome | reverse complement strand
CGTCTTTTAATACTTTCTTCCTGTATTTCGTACACCAGACCAGATGATACTGCAGCGAATATACATATCCTCTACCATATGAAAGCTGATTTTCATTTATATTAAATACATCTTTTTCCATGTCTGTATTATACCATATGCATTTCTTTGAGTAAACATTTGTTCTGGATATTTTTTATAAAAATTGCGCGTCTAACTCAGGCTGAAGTAACGAGAATGCGACGCGCAGTTATTCAATAATGGCATGTTATCACCTCCAAGTGAGTTTAGTTATATGTACATTATAATATAGATCATGTCTGTTCAGCAACCTGTTTTATCTGAAAAAAAAGGAAAGGTAACATTGTAAATGAAACAGATAATCCGGCAGGAAATCTGCCGGATTGCACAAAAATTATAGACCTCAATAAAAGCCCCCCAGGATTAACTCCCGAGGGCTTTCATGCTGCTCATAGTCAAGCGGATATTCGCAATCCGCTTCGCTGCTTGCTCATAACCGAATAACTGCTCCGCAGGGGACTTACTTGATTCGGTTAAATTGTGATCATTCTACGTTCTCAAACATCTCTGCTAATGTCATAGAGATTTTCGGAAAATCTTTCAGTGTCACCACTGTATCTGCATTATAATGTTCTTCTTCTGGATCATCCTGCAAGATATAGCTATACTTCAAATCATATTTACCATCCTCAAGATAATAAATCTGTACTGCTCTTTCTTTCGGTGAGATGATCCAATACTCTTCTACACCTGCTGCCTGGTAAATTTCTTTCTTCACAGTCATATCTCTTAATGCTGTTGCAGGGCTAAGAGTTTCCACAATAAATCTGGGTGTACCAGTATAGGAACCACCTTTCAAATGCTTACGGTCACATATAATCATCACATCTGGTATCACATAATCATTATTCTCCTGTGCATGATATTTATAATCCAGATTCTCCATGAATGCTAAACACAGTGTTCCCTGTAAACCAGTTGATATGATTCGATAAATATTACCATCTACAAGCCCATGCTGATAATTTGGTGATGGTGACATATCATAGATTACACCATTAATCTTCTCTTCTTTTCTATATTCCTCTTCAAGTAATGGCATATTATCACCTCCAAGTGAGTTTGGTTATATGTACATTATAATATAGGTTATGTCTGTTCAGCAACCTATTTTTGATTCTGACAAAACGAATATAGATATCCGGTTACTATTCAGGTTTGACACCATTTTGACACCATTTTTCACAAAGATGCGTAAAAATACGGTAAGATAGTGAAATTGAACTTCTCGCAAACCCTTTAGATCTCGCTGAAATCCGGTGTTCCATACAGGTCGAACGGAGTTGACTGGTAGACATAGTAATTATCAAAAGTCATACTCTTTTCACCTCTCAAAACGTTGATTTCTCGGTACTTTCCGAGATTTTATACACCAAATATTTTATATAGTACCCCATATATACCCCATTTTCAAGCACCGAATTGAATGATTTTTTTAGTTACTGATGGAGAATTAGTTTTCTCTAATCCAATAGTATCTTCCAGTAGTTTCATATCATCAACTTTCTTCTTACCCAAAACACTCGTGTATAAATCCATAGTCATCTGTAAAGAAGCGTGTCCAAGATATGATTGTACTGTCTTTGGCGGGATTCCTGCTTCAAAACAGCGTGTGGCAAATGTGTGTCTAAATGTATTCACAATTGAACGTGCTTGTCCAGGGACAGTTGGTTATATGTTAGATTATCATCCTCATACAGGACAAGAATTTGCAACCCTTATCGAAGAATGTTGGTATTGGTTCTATGATAATGATAAAACCTATGATTTACCAGATATAAATAGTTATATACCATCTGCTCTATACGATGAGGCCTATAATTTTCTAAATTCCATTGGAGACATTAAGCCATTACTATAGCATCAACATTACCAAAAGCCCCCAGGATTAACTCCCGAGGGCTTTCATACCGCTCATATTAAATTGTGATCACATTATTCAAGCAATCAGATTATTAATGGATTCTAACTCATATACAGTAAACGGATCAATGTCAATACAACCGGACTCATCTCTGTTGCCAGAAAGATCCCATGCAAGAGTACCATTCATAACGGTACAAGCTTCCTTAAATGCATCAATATCTCTTAATGGCTTAAATATTTCTGCTTTCAAATCTTCTGTAGCATCATAGTCTACAATCTTACCGTCATCAAAGAATACCTGTACATGAAAATTATCCAATGGTATCACCTGTACTACTGTTGGAAAATATTCGTTCATATGATTTCCCCCTTTAGATAAGCGGATTAATTCTATTTAATGGCTTCATATCTTTTGCAAGTTCCCAGTTTTGCATCAGTTCATCCTGATGGATAGTACACCACGCCAATATAAGTCTAAGTTGTTTATTTGGTAATGAACCTCGAATCACTTGAATGTTATTAATATCTACTAATGCTTTTTGTCCATTATATTCTGCATGGAAATGTGGTGGCATATGATCATTATAATACATGGTAACACGTATTCCGTAAAACAATGATATTTCTGGCACTGCTCTCACTCCTGTTCATTTTTGTAAATTTCAGTTTCTTATGCTTGTATTATAATATAGATTATGTCTATTCAGCAACCTGTTTTTTGATTCTGACAAAACAGATATAGATATCAGTGTAGCAGCAGTCATTTTATACTCATTTCTTCACAATATATTAATAAAATAACTATCAAATTTCAACGATAATGCTTTAAGGGTAAAGTTGTTAGGGTACATGATTTTCGTTGGAAATTTAAGGTTATATATAAGGATTTACAGCATAGAATTGATTCTGTGAGGGATGAGTTATACGGATAACCGTTTTAGTTCCCTTCCGTTATCTTACTGCTGTGCTGCCTGTTCCAACTGAGCAATTAATTCTGGTGTAATATCTGTGTTTTCTGCATAGCCATGATCTTTTTCAAATTGAAGAATTGCACTATTTGTAAGCTTTCCAGGAACACCATCTGTACTGCCTGAATTATATCCTAAGTTAGTTAATAATTGCTGTACTTTCTGGATATTTTCTTTATCTGTATAAACTACTCTCTGAGATACAATACCATTATTTACAGTTAAATAAATATCACTTGTCTCAGCCTTTAATTGATAAGTATCCTTAACTCGAATAGCTAATTTAAAATCAATAGTGCTGATATCGTCAACATTTATTCCGCTTAACTGTTCTGGATACATTTCTAAAAGGACATCTCCTGTTTTACCAGATTGAATTTCTCCATAAGGTGAACAATTCACAGATGTACCATTGACTACTATACTGTTACTGGATGATGTAATAGTTAAATCTTTGTGATACAAGTTTACAACACTCATTGTAAGTCTTGCGCTACCATACTGAGTTTTTCCGTATCCTGTAATCGTTATTTTAACACCATCGTCATTATAAATTTCTATTGGCTGCTGATTTGCCCCCATATTAACATCACTGGTATCAGTGGTTGATGTATCTGTTGTCGTAGTAGTAACTGTATATGTGCCAACGCCACTCTCCAATGCTGTTTTTGTATTCCTAAATTCTTGTAAGCTTGCCGTATCATCAATATCCAATCCATAATAATCTACAAAATCAGGAAATGTAATAGCTCTCACATTATATCCGGCATTCCAATATTGCAAATAAACACTGTTGGAATCCTTATAATATTTTATTCCATTCAATTGAGTCTCAAGTGCTGTAATATAAGCGTCTGCTAACATTGTGAATTTCGCATTATCAAATGTGCAGTCCTTATATTTCTTCAATAAATCATATTCCGCATTAACAAGATTAGTGTCAAATTTTACAACTTCATCACTAGACATACTGGCAGTATCTCCTCCATTGTCACTAATCTCCCATCTGTTTTCAATACCAGTTTTTAAATCATTTAAGAAATCTTTTTGAGATGCTGTTTTATTTTCCTCTTTTGCCATTACTGTTATAGATGACATCATAGAAAGTGCTGTAACAACAGCAAGTACACTTTTAACAGTTTTCTTTTTCATTTTATTCACACTCCATCTTTGGTTATTTTTATGTCTATTATATCTGATATTTCCCTTCTTGTACAGTAAGATATGATGTATAACAAAGTTAAATATCATGCAACACCATTTGATTCCTGGTTCTCAAAATCATCTGATGCTTCCTCTTTAAATAAATCCTCACTCTCATCCAGTGGATCAGGTTCTCCCCATTGTTCCGCTGTGGCTCCCAACGATTCCAGAAGCTTATCAATCGGTGCTTCATCCCTGAGTTGCGCTCTCAATTTTTCAACATACTCTCGCTCACTATATGATAACGGTGTAGTACGTTTTGGGGTATATTTATTATCAATTTCAGATTGTAGGTATGTATTCTTATTATGAATATACTTTTTAACTTGACGCACTATTTCAATAGGATATTCAGTTCCCATACATATCTGATTGTAATATGCAGCATACCGCCTATTGTTATCCGCTTCTTTTTTCTGTTTCTTTGTTTTTATAACACTATGAGCATATCCGTAGAGATTCTCATAATCTGTTGCGAATTTGATACACAGGTCACGATCCTTATATCTACTGTAGCAATTATTGATTTGCTTCAAGCTATTATCAAATTTGATTTTATCGTTGCTACGATAGACATAGATCAGATGTAATTTCTCTAAGGTTTCATTGTAGCGAATGCAAGTCATCTGATTATTAATACAAGCTTGCTTTGCTATGTAATCTATTGACATACCGCCAACCTTACCAGACATTTCTCCCATATAATCGGAATGATTGAATGTACTAATCAATGCAAGAAAATATCTCAGCAATGGAATCTTTTTCCTTGTCTGTTCCCCGGAGGACATAATAACTTTTATCTCAGAGTTTTCTACTCTAATAAAAAATTCCTTTGATGTATCAATTTTTAGCTTTGAGAAATCCACCAGATATTCCTTATAGAAATTCTTTAATGTTATCCAATGGTTTTCTTCAAGTTCCGTAAGACCACTTTTGTCATACTTTTTTGATTTGGTTTGTTAGTAACCCCACTAACAAACCCCATATAAAAATCAATACATTTGTAAGACTTATAAGTAGAAAATAATAATAAGGAAAAGATAATATTTTACATACTCTAAAGAGTAAAACTTTTGATATTTTTTAATTTGTTTTGATATTTACATATCACATTTCATTCAGATATTGTTGTATTCTCTCATCGTACCGAAATACAAATACTGAACGCATATGTGTTTTATCTTTGCGATCAGGCTTGATATCAATAATCTGGAATCCTGCTCTTAGTAATTCTCTTGCTCTTGTAGCGGAAAATATTACGATTGAATATGTATTATATACAATAGTATATATATCAGTATGTCAGATTATGTAATGATGTATGACTGAATGAAGCAAAGCACATTTGACACATTGACAGGGTAACAGAGCAATGACAGAACCTTGAGCAAGTGTCTATATGATTCTCTGCCAGTGTGCCAGATCAGAAAGCAATTTGATATCTACTGTTGTCTGTTGCTATCTCTTGCTATCCCGTATCTGTGCGCTATTTCTGTGTCTGCTGTCTGTTATCTGGGGCGTAGCTTTCTATTATGTTGCTGTGAATTTTCTGTGCTGTTTTTGTGATGATTTTTGTTTTCTGGTGCTGTTATGTTTGGTGTTGTGTCTGGTGATCCTGCTATATTATTCTAATTGTATTATTATATTTCGTACCATTTGATATTTATTATATATTATTATTTGTAATATTATTCAGCACAGAAAAAAATAAGGCTAAGAGAATTATGTGTGTGATTCTCCTAGCCTTTTTATATTAAGTGTGTTGTGTGTTGTCGTGTCCATCTCTGGACGGTTATACTTTTGTATCTTCTCCTGTGATCCGCTGTTGTTTCTGTCTGGTGTTCTCTGTCCATCTCCATAAGCTATAGGGGCTTTGCTATTTCTCCATGCTGTCTAGTGGGATGGTCAAAAGCTTATAAGCTTTTTGTGTTCTGGCGGTCACAGGATGGAATATTGTTCATTGTGTTGTGTGTTCTCTGGTGCTGTCTCCTGCTGTCTGCTCTGGAAGTGTGTGAAGTACCAGGACAGATGGGAGACATACCCCCGGGTGGTTTACATTTCTGTAGAAAGGTCGTGTGTCTGTATGGGGTGGATGTATTCCATTTTCACGATACGGATAAAATTTGAAATTATCGAACGACTGCTGCAATCATATTACTCAATCATAAATATTTTCATTTGGGAAGTTTCCTCCACCATATCCAAGAAATAGTTCTTCTACAATTCCTGTTTTTATATTCTTGAAATATGCATGTACACCCGTTCCCGTTCCTTTAATAGACAACTTTATTTTGGAATTATTCTTAACTTTCTTCGTACCATCATATATATTCTGCACTTCTATTTTGGTTAATTTCCATCCCTTTTTCGGTGTTACTTTTATAGTAACTGTAATATCTTTCTTTCGATTATTATGGTTGAAGTGCCTTGATTTTTTAAAATATTTGGTATAGTTTGTGTTTCCTACCTTAAATGATTGACATGGATTTTCATATTTTACCACTGTAATCTTTTGGGTAAGTGTTTTTCCTGCATATCGGAAAGATACTTTTGAAATACCTTCTTTAAGAATCGTGTACCCGATAATTCCATATTCTTGATTTAAGTTAAGTTTAACAACATTCGGATTGGAATTTTTCAAATTTGTAATCTTAGCATTCGGAACCTGACCATAAATACTGATAATGCCACCATGTGTAATTTTATTTTCATACAAATAGTATGTAGCACTTTTCTGTATAAATGGATTCGCAGCCTGTACCTTTGATACTCCAATATTCGTCAATCCAAACATTAACACCAGAGTTGCCAATACCATCATAAATTTACGAATTTTCTTCATACGTTTATTCCCCTTTCTTTATTAAAACTTTACAAACTTCGTCTTAGAATATACACCACTTGCCTTAATCAACTTCTTATATTTAGTATACACTTTCTTCGGAAGTCTCAATGTTACTGTCTTATTGACTGCCAAACCTTTCTTTCCAACATATTCCAGAACAGAACCATTAATCTTTAAGACTTTAATAGATGTACACTGGTAGAATGCTTTTGCACCAATCCTTCTTATACTGGATGGTAATGTCACATTCTCAAGGTTTGGACACTGAGTAAATGCACATGTGCTGATAACTGATACTCTCTTGCCAAACTTAACGGTTTCCAGATTCGGACACTGATAGAATGCATATTTGCCGATATAAATTACATTATTGCCAATTGCAATACTTACAATATCTTCATTCTGATAGAATGCTTTGTCCTGTATAGCAGTTACTTTGTAGACTTTTCCGCTGATTGTAACACTTGACGGGATTGTTAATGTATCAGTAACCTTTGCAAGTCCTGTTACGCTTACTTCTTTTGCGCCTGTGACTTTGTACTTGAGATTACCAACAGAATATACATCTCCAATCTGCGGTGTACCAATCTTGGCAGTAACTATATCAGAATCTGCACCCTGATATTTCTTGCCATCTACGGAGCAAACACCCACTACTTTGTAAGAATATTCTGTTCCTGGTTCTACATCTTCATCTGTCCAGAGAATCTTTGTTGTCTTTTTAATCTGCCTGTACTCTGTATCTGATGTAGCTTTACGATATACCAGATAATAATCTGTATTCTCTGCTCTATCCCATGACAGATCAATAGAGTTCTTCTGGACTTCTGCTGTTAAACTTGTAACCTTATTAGGCTTGATTACCGTCCAAACTGCATTGACTGTAATATTTGCGGTAACTTTTGAGAAATCCTTGTCCCATGATAATTCATATCCGTTTCTATTGATATATGGATACTCTGCTGCATCACCAGATTTTACTTTTTCTGTCTTAACAATCTTGCCACGATCTTTAAATGTAACGGTGTATTTATTTGTTTCTGATGGACTTACGATGATTGTAGTGTTACCGCCACCGTTGTCTTTCTTTGTCCATACTGCATTGATTACCATGTCTTCTTGGATATTGGTATAGTCAGCATCCCATGAAAGTGTATAGCCTGGCTTTTCTTCTAAGGATGGTGGTGTTACGCTCTCATTCTTATCAGCATATTCTGTTGATACAGTACGTCCATTATTTTTAAATATTACCTTATAGCTACCTGTTCTGAACGGAATCATATATTCATTTGCATATTTTTCAGCATAACTTCCTTTTTTACCTTTGATATAAAAGTTTGGACATCCATTAAAGGCTAATGCATCAATGTCTGTTACAGATTCAGGAATAGAAATATACTGCAACTGTGTACAATCTCTAAATGCATCTTCTTCTATAATGGTAACACCATCCTCAAGATTTACATATTTCAGATTAGTATCACCCTCAAATGCTCTTCTTGTTACTTTTTTCAGATTAGACGGAATCGTTATTTCTACAAATCCTGAATAATCAAATGAATATTCACCAATTTCTTTAATCGTACTTGGAAGATTAATTGTTTTCAAATTCTTATAATGGCAAAATGCACCATCTGCTATTTTCTCAATGCCTTCTGCCAATTCTACCCTTCTCAATTTAGGTAATCCTTCAAAATCATTCGAAAAACAAGGAATCTCTTTTAATGTTGACGGAAAACTGATTTTTTCAATTGAAGAACATCCATAAAGAGAACTATCTCCTAAACTCTCGACTCCTTCTGGAACAATAAATTCTTTCAATGATGAACATCCATAAAAAACATTTTCTTTAATTTTTTTCAAGCTTTTTTGCGGAAATACAATTTCTTGCAAATTTGTACATCCTGCAAATGCAAAATTACCGATTTGAGTAATACCATCACCAAGCACAATTTTCTTTATTTTAACTATTGTTTCTTCATCAAGCCATTGATTTCCAACATAAGAATCATCCATATCATCCCAACTAGCATCATAATCATATGTTGCGCCACTTCCTGTCAAGGTTAATGTATCTCCCTCTAAAGTAGCAACTATGTTTTTTCCTACTTTAACAGGAAATGTTGTAGCCAGAGGTTTTTCAGGTCGATTACCATAATTAGGTGTTATTCTTACGCTTATATGATTGCCATCATCATCTGTAACAAAAACATATATATCTACTTCTTCCTCTGGAAGATCAGTTACATTTGTATAAATCTGATTATTCGCCCTTACAGTACCATCTTTTTTACTTGCATCATAATCAGGTGCAGCAGAACCTTTTTCTACATATGTAACATAATAGCAAACATCTTTATTCGGTGTGCATCTTACGTTAATTTTTGAATGTTCTTTGCCTTGCCATTCACAATAAGCATTTCGTAATTGTAAAGTTTCTTTGGCATTTCCAATAGACTCAAATGTGAAACCATTGTTTTTAGCATAAGTTTCAGCGTAAGAACCTGTATATCCTTTTATTGTTTGAAGACTGTCACATTCTGAAAAAGCATTATTATAAATACTTGTGACTGTACTTGGAATTGTAATTTCACTCAATTTCTTACAATTTGCAAAAGAATTTGAACCAATATATTTAACACCATTAGGTATTTCTATTGCTTCCAAATTATCACAATTTTTAAACATATCTTGACCAATATCACATGAAAATCCCTTTTCAAAAGTTACAGTTGACAGTCTTTTGCAACCATTAAACGCTTCACCATCTATGTATTTAATTGAAGCAGGCAACATAATCTGTGACAAATTCATACATCTAGCAAATGCACCATAACCTATATATTCCAAACCTGATGGTAATTGTAAATTTACAACTCCACATCCTTTAAAAGCAGCATCATCAATTTTTTTAATACTATCTGCCATATTAATATTTTCAAGCCGTGGGCATTGACTAAACATATATGCAGGAATAGTCAATAAATTTTTTGAAATTTTTACACTTTTTAAATTATCACATCCTGTAAAACAATTAGTTCCCGCCTTTTTTACACTATCTGGAATTACTATACTTATTAATCCACACCCTATAAAACTTTGATCTCCAATTTCCTCCAAACTCTCTGGCAATGTTATAGTTGTAAGATTCCTGCAACTCTCAAATGCTCTATATCCTATTCTTTTAATATTTTTTCCAAAAGATATGCTCTCAATCATATACGTATCATTATAATTAAGTAAGAATAAATCGCTCACACTTGTAATTTCATCTGAAAATACAAGTTTTCGTATGCCTCTTATATTGGGAAGTGGATTTTCATGTTCTTTTTTTACATCCCATCCGTCCTCCAGATAATCCCACATATCACCTTTACCAGAAATAGTGGCAGTTCCTGTAGAATCATCAAATTCTACCCATACATCATCACCCATCTGATATCTAACTGGACGCACATCATAATTTGGAGTTAAATTAGTAGATATATGATTACCTTGTTCATCTGCAACAAATATGTAAACATCCACGGGATTTTGGGGTACTGTAATCGTTGTTGAAAAATATTTGGCTTCCGTTGGAGTTTTTTTATGATTTTCATCATAGTCAGGTGCATTTTCACCTTTTTTTACATAAGTAATATAATATGAAGCATCTTTATTAATAACACCTTTTACATTTAATTTATTATAAGAAATCCACCCGCTAGCAACATTTTCAAATGATATAGAAGTTGTAGAATCCTCACCAGCAACATCCGTACCAAACTGATTCACATCATCATTCTCTACTTCTGGCACATCTTCTGCATCGTCACTGAATTGTACAGTATCCTGTCCCATACCATCAGAAAAATCCGCTGCACTTGCCATACTAAATGGTTCTATAACCATCGTACTGGCAAGCAGAAAAGCTAACACTTTCTTCTTCATTCTTTTATCCTCTTCTCTCTGTTTCTTTAAAAAAAGACATTGCCCCAAACATACTTGAAGTAATGCCTTAATTATCATAGTTGCAACTGGCTGTCATACATTCGCTTAGACCCTGTAGTTTTGCGTCACCAGATTTCTCTGGCTATGCTGTATTTGATTGAATAAACATTTCACATAAAATTCACAATTTGATTATACTACTGCTATATGTAATATGCAATTCTTTTTGTCAAATTTGTTCGACATTTCGTATTCACTATCACATTGCTGTAATACCCTTATTATATTCGTTATTACGAAGATATTCAAGTATAAGAATCTATTTTATGGTAATAATATCAAATATCTTTAAAGGAACAGCCATGATAGATTACAGCCCATTCTGGGAAACATTAAAGAAAACAAATGAAAACTGGTATACTTTGACAAGTAAGCATCATATGTCTCATAGTACTTTGCATCGTCTTAAACATAATCAAGATATTTCTATGAAGACAGTTAATGACTTGTGCCGTATTCTGCACTGTCAAATACAGGATATTTGTGTCTATGTTCCTTCTGATGAAGATCAACCTTTATGATAATATATCATGCTCTCAGAGCGCCTCTCAGACCTTGTATTTCGCTTTATAATGGTTTTTTATGTACCATATGAAGATTTTCTTGTGTGTATATTATTCGTCCTTAAAATTTAATATACGTGTTTATAGGGGCGGTAGTTTTACATTAAAGAGTACCGCTCGGCAGCAGACGTATAAAACGTAAAAAAATAGGCATACCAAGGATTGTACTCCCTGATATGCCTATAATTATTTTAATCTGTAATTTCAATCTTCCAATTCATCAATGCATCATATAGTTTATGTGGAATTTCTTCTTTATACTGTTCCGCTAAGTCTTGAATAAAATCTTCTTTGTACTTTTTATATCTGGCAAATGCTTCTTCTGGAGTATCATAATATCCTAATTTAATCTGTTCTCCACTAACTGCCAGACTTGCACGAAATTTATTCTTTTCATTGTCAAAATAAACTCCTAGTGGATAATTGCCTCTTGCTCTTGTACCGTTAATAATTAGCGTATTAATTATATGTGGTGCAAGGCAACATGTTTCTGGACTATACATAGTATTACCTTTTATCAGAATATCTTTATCCAAATCTTGTGACTCTTCTCCATAATCATGTGCTTCATACCATATTTTAAAGTTTTGGAAATTCAACCATTCTTCACATACATAGCAATTCATATATTGAGGATTTCTTGCATGGAATTTAGCATTATAGCATCTTTGTAGCATATCGCACCATCGTTTATAAACACGAGAAGTAACATCAACACCTACTCCACCACGATAACCCTTTCCTGCTATTGTAGGTTTCATAGATGCTTTACTCCAATAATCAGGCTTGAATTTACGATCATTCATTACTTTAACAATAAACTCTTCTGAATCGTCACCTGTTTCCATATAATGAGCCTTTACAATACGATACTGTTCTTTGTTCAGAGGATACAGATGTTTATAATAATTGTCATCTTTATTCATTCCCTTATGCCAGATAAACACATTGCTCCGCATATCTGCATTAACCACAAATTCTTGAACAACCATCTTAGCAATATAGATTGTGCTTTTCTTATATACCCATTTTCCATCTACATATGTATCCTTATAAGCGACACAACGGGCTGCACCATTGCTGTCATATCCAAGTTTTACTAATACATATGTATCATCTTTTTTCTTTATCACTCTTCCATAATTGGAAAGCCATATATCTCTATAATCTATTAGCTTTACAAAAATTTCATCATATTCAATAAATTCAATATCTGTTAATGACAGATCAAGAATCCTCTCTGGTCTGATTTCCTTATATTTTCTTTTTATCAGAATATCTATATTGTCACTCAAAGCATTTTTCTTTGCTTTTCTGATCTCATATCTGCACTTTTTACAAGTATGGATATGGTATTGCTTACCATTGTACTTTAATATATCAAATTCATCTATTGATTTTTCTTTATGACATTTATCACATACTTGATATTCTCCTGTTCCCATTACTTCTCTAATCCTTTCTCATCCATATTATTATCAGCAATTGTCCTGTCAGCCATTGGACACCACTCAGGACTTGTCTCAGGTAAAACATCCTCGCCCAGTTTACCCATCAGATTTGTTCTATTTCTATTGTCACAATAATACATCTTCTTATTGACAGCATAGCATTTTACATATTCACAATCTTTACATCTCATTACTCTTCTTCTCCTTCTTCGTATTCATCATCTTTATTATTTGCTTCTTCTTTGAGATAATCTCCATACGCTTCGCAAGCACGATTTAACACAGTACCAGATTTAAACTTTGCCTTATATCTTTCTGGAATCTCATACACATTTTTTCCTGTTCTTTCCATTCCAGGACATGCTGTTCTTTCCTTATAAAATTTAGGCTTTACAGTGAAGTATCCTAATAATACCAGTTTATCTCCATTTTCTAAAATATCTGTCATAGTGCGAAGCATATAACGGATTGTCCAGTAAGTATTCCAGTAATCTCCACCTATCCTATTTTGGGGTATTCTCTCATATTCTTTGAATCTATTAGCTTCTCTCATTTTATCATGTACCATTTTGGTAAACTCTGCTTCATATATTGTTTTGTTCATTGTCATTTTCTCCTTGTTTTTGTTCTATTAAATCACCATTTCTTCGAGTATGTTTTTTCTGTTGCTTATTTCTAATCTGATAAACCGTTTCTCATACTCATCTGCAAACTTTACCTATTATTTTTAAGCACTAAAATAAGCCCACATACCTGTAGTTATACAAGTACATGGACTTATTCAGATGTTTAAAATATTCAATTGGCAATATCAGGCATTTACTGTGTGAAATTCCCTATTATACATTGTTAGATATATGTCATACCCCATTTTTACTGAATCCATACCCCATTTTTACTCCATTTTCGCGTGAAATTATGTAAAAATACGGTAAAATACGTGAAATTGAATTTCATGCAAATCCCCTAAATATGCTCAAAATCCGGTGTTCCATACAGGTCGAATGGAGTTGACTGGTAGACATAGTAATTCAGCCAGTTTGTATACAGGTTGTTCGCATGTGCTCTCCACATAAGGAGCGGTCTGTTTTCCGAGTTGTTGTCTTTGTAATAATTCTCCGGGATTTCGATGGGCAGGTTTTTGCTGACATCACGTTTGTACTCACCGTCAAGAGTCACACGATCATATTCAGGATGTCCCATTACAAAGATCTTGCGGCCACCGTCTGCCATTGCAAGGAAAAGCCCTGCTTCATCGGATTCAGCAAGCACTGTCAGTTCTTTACAGTTATGGATATCCTCGATGGGAACTTCCGTATGTCTGGAATGAGGTGCAAGGAACATATCGTCGAATCCGCGTACCAGCGGAATCTTACGGTTCATCACTTTATGCCAGAAAAGACCGAACATCTTCTTATCAAGTTTGCGTTTTTTCAGTCCATAGTGGTGGTAGAGTCCTGCCTGTGCAGCCCAGCACAGATAAATGGTGGAGGTAACATGGGTGTTTGTCCAGTCCATGATCTCTACCAGTTCCTTCCAGTAGTCTACCTCTTCGAATTCCATCTGCTCTACAGGAGCACCTGTGATGATCATTCCATCGTATTTGTTATTTTTCAGTTCCGGAAATGTCTGATAAAATTTATTCAGATGACTCACAGATGTATTCTTCGCTTCATGGCTCTGTACTGCCATAAAGGTGACATCTACCTGCAGCGGTGTGTTGGAAAGGGAACGCAGAAGCTGAAGCTCTGTCTCCTCTTTCAGAGGCATCAGGTTCAGAATGAGGATCTGAATGGGGCGGATATCCTGATGGGATGCACGTGACTCATCCATCACGAAAATATTTTCTTTTTCCAGAATCTCTTTTACGGGCAGATCGCTCTGTATTTTAATTGGCATTATCTTATCTCCTGTTCTTATTATTTTATTGTTGTGCCATCTTCAGGAAATCTTCTTCCGAAAGGATTGGAATTCCCAGTTCTTTGGCTTTTTTATTCTTTGAAGAATTGGAAGTTGTGTCATTATTGATCAAGTAGTTCGTCTTCGATGTTACTGATCCGGTCACCTTACCTCCCAGAGACTCAATAAATTCCTTTGCCTGTGCTCTGTTTGCAAAGTGCTCCACACTTCCTGTGATAACGAAATTCATGTTCCGGAAAATCTGCTCACCTGTCTTTTCTTCTTTCTTAACAGTCAGATGGCTCATCAGATGATCCAGTTTTCTGTTATTATCCTCGTTTGAAAAATAATCAGTCAGACTTCCGGCAATTACCGGTCCGATGGTATCAATAGAGCTGATCTCCTCTTTATCTGCATGACGAATCTTCTCCAGATCATCATCAAAATGCCTGCAGATCACTTTTGCATTGGCAAGACCGATATTGGCGATTCCAAGGCTGTAGATCACCTTCGCAAGAGTAGTCTCCTTAGCTTTATCAAGGCTGGTCATCAGGTTCTCAAAGGATTTCTCCCCGAATCCGTCCATCTCCACGATCTCATCACGATGCTTTCCAATCTCAAAAATATCTCCGAAGTCATGAATAAAGCCTCTTGCAATGAATTTCTCCAGTGTTGCTTCTGACAGTCCGTCAATGTTCATGGCATCCCTGCTTGCAAAAAGTGCAAAGGATTTGATCTTCTTTGCGGCACAGTCAGGATTTGTACAGTAAAGTGCCTCCACATCATTTACCTTCTGTATCTGTGTTCCATGGCCACATGCAGGGCAGGTATCCGGAATTTCCAGTTTACTGCTGCGTGTGAGGTTTTCTGCAATCTGCGGAATGATCATATTTGCTTTATATACAGTGATCGTATCCCCGATACCAAGTTGCAATTCTTTTAGAATGCTTACATTGTGTACGCTGGCGCGGCTCACAGTGGTTCCCTCCAGCTCAACCGGTTCAAAAACAGCCACCGGATTGATCAGCCCTGTTCTTGACGGGCTCCATTCGATCTCCAGAAGATGGGTTTCTCTGATCTCATCTGCCCATTTGAATGCAAAAGCATTTCTGGGAAATTTCGCCGTTCTTCCAAGGGAATCTCCGTATGCAATATCATCATAAAGAGCAACCAGTCCGTCCGACGGAAAATCATTCTCAGTGATCGCAGTTGAAAAATATTCCATGGCTTCATCCAGCGTTGAAGCTGTGACTGTCCTGTATTCCACTACATCAAATCCCTGTTCTTTCAGCCATTCAAACTGCCGGGCTCTTGAATTATGGAAATCAACCCCGTCGGCGCTTACCAGCGTAAATGCGTAGAAACGCACATTCCTGCGGGCTGTGATCTCATTGTTTAACTGGCGGACAGAACCGCTGCATAAGTTTCTCGGATTCTTGTATTTCGCATCAACGTCTTCTATGGATTCATTGATCCGTTCAAAGTCCGAATAGGTAATGATCGCTTCCCCACGCAACACCAGTCTTCCCTGATACGGGATTTTAAGAGGAACGTTCTTAAATACTCTGGCATTATTGGTGACAACCTCTCCTGTCACACCGTTTCCACGTGTAACTGCTTTGGCAAGTTCTCCATTCTCGTAGGTAAGAACGATCGTCAGTCCGTCCAGCTTCCATGACAGAAGCGTTTTGTGTTCCCCGATAAATTCCCTCAGAACTTCTCTGTCCTTAGTCTTGTCCAGAGACAGCATGGGGGATTCGTGTTCTTCTTTTGGAAGCTGGTCAACTGCCTCGTACCCTACGCTTATGGTTGGGCTGTTTGCCAGAACAGTGCCTGTCTCTTTCTCCAGAGCCTGAAGCTCGTCGTACATCTGATCGTACTCTCTGTTGCTTATGATCTCTGTATCCTGCTGGTAATACGCCTTTGCTGCCCTGTCCAGCTTTTGCACCAGCTCTTTCATTCGCATGATCGCTGCTGTTTCCATTCTGTTCTCCTGTTCTGATCACTGTTTCACTTGTGGAAGATTCCAGTAAATGGTTCAGTTCTTCCCATTCCTGTGCTGTGATCTCTCTGTATTCGCCTTCTCTGATCCCGTCCAGAGTCAGATTCATGATCCTGATCCTTTTCAGCTTCTGTACCTCATATCCCAGATACCGGCACATTCTGCGGATCTGCCGGTTCAGTCCCTGTGTCAGAATGATCCGAAAGCTGCATTCTCCTGTCTGCACCACTCTGCATGGTCTGGTCACCGTATCAAGAACAGGGACTCCCTTGCTCATCCTTCGGACAAATTCCCTGTCCACCGGCTTATTCACTGTCACAAAATATTCTTTCTCATGATAGTTTCCGGCGCGCATGATCTTATTGACCAGATCTCCTTCATTTGTCAGAAGGAGAAGGCCCTGTGATTCTTTATCCAGTCTGCCCACAGGATAAACACGCAGAGGATAATCCAGATAATCTGTTACCGTCGTCTCATCAAACTGCTGCTTTGTGCTGCACACGATCCCTCTGGGTTTGTTAAAAAGAAGCAGTACTTTTTTTTCATTTTTATGGACAGGTATATTGTCTGCACAGACCTCATCTTCCAGGCTGACTTTCTGACCGCTTTCTGCTTTTTTTCCGTTTACCGTAATCCTTCCCTCTTCGATCATCCGGTCGGCTTCCCGTCTGGAGCATATGCCTGCCTCGCTTAAATATTTGTTTATTCTGATTTTTTCGTCCATTGTTCTATTATATAATTTTTTGTACATCTTATCAACGGTGAAATTTTGATGGAATTTTTCTGGAATTTTTTTCAAAAGGGCAGGAATGGGGAATCGCCTTGTATTTTGTCAGATTTTATTGTATGATATCGAATGACAGGATATCTTTTTTGTCACTGATTTTATCAAAAAGGAGGCTTTCATGTCAGATCATTTACCACGTACAAACCGGTGGCTGATCGCACTTTCTGTTATTCTGTGTCTGATACTTGGAGGAATTTTCACCCGTTCTTCCGCTGTGACTTCACAGGCAGATGCCATCAGCGATGCCGGAGCTTTCGTGTCAGAAGATCAGGATTCTGCGGAGTTTACTTCTGAGGAAACATTGACTGATAGCAATGATAATTTTACGGATTCTTCTTCCGGGAAACTGTTTGGACGCACTTCTTCAGATTCATCTGAGACTTCTCCGGGCGGTCCTGCATTAAGCACTGATATCTCGCCTGAGGCATCAGAGGGCAGCTGGGCTTCCAGCGGAAGTAACTGGATGTTTCTGGTGGATGATAAACCATACACAGGATGGTTCACAGATACAGACGGGAAACAGTACTATATGGATGAGACCGGTATTATGCAGACAGGCTGGACAGATATCGGAAAGAAGCGGTATTATTTTGATATGGATGGCATTCTGCAGACAGGGACTGTAATAATAGATAAGAAAACTTATGAACTGGATACAGATGGTTCTCTGAAAGATTATACACCAAAGAAAAAATCCTCGAAGAAGAAATCTTCAGGTAAGTCAGACACCTCTGACAAGTCCGGTACATCTACGGCAAAGAAGTCGGTCGCCCTTACTTTTGATGATGGTCCCAGTTCTTTTACAGACCGTCTTCTGGACTGTCTGGAAGAAAATAATGCAAAGGCAACTTTCTTTATGGTGGGTACTGAGATTGCCAGTTTTCCGGACGAAGTAAAACGCATGAAGAAACTGGGCTGTGAACTTGGAAACCACACTTATGACCATAAGGATCTGGCGACTCTTTCTTCGGATGAGATCAGTTCAGAAATTGCAAGAGTGGATGAACAGCTTGTAAATCTTACAGGTGAGGGAGCTTCGGTGGTCCGCCCGCCATATGGATCTGTTAATGATACTGTAAAATCAACTGTGGGAACCCCGATGATTCTGTGGTCCATTGACACTCTGGACTGGAAAACGCAGGATGTGGAATCTACAGTTGAGGAAGTCATGAATAATGTAAAAGATGGTTCCATTATTCTGATGCACGATATCTTCAGCACCTCTGTAGATGCAGCCGAGATCCTGATCCCGCAGCTTATCGAAGAAGGCTATCAGCTTGTAACAGTGCACGAACTGGCTTCCCTGCATCAGACAGAATTATCGACAGGAGTTACATACGGTGAATTTAATCGAATCAAGTAAGTCCCTTGCGGAAGTTGCGAAAAGTAATAAGAACAGCAAAATCTCCGGCAGAAGCTGACAAAAACAATGTCAGAAAAACGGAACGTAAAAAATACAGGCAGTTACCACAAAGATAACCGCCTGTATTTTTTACGTTCCATATTCAATTTTATTCGAGTAAATCTCCTCTGATGTATCCGGTCTGACCGTCGTAGTCGATCTGAACCCATTCACCATCAGTACCTGTCTTCTGAACCTGATCACCTGCTGAGATCACGCCAAGGATATCAGCATCTGTGCTGGCTTCTGCGCGTACATTACATTCCTCCGAAGCAGTAAGCATCGTGCCGTCTTCTGCCTCTGTTGACACACCTGCTTCCTCCCCAAGACCATTCAGGAATTCTTCAAGAGACGGATCAGATTGCTGTGCCTGATCCAGTTCATTCTGCACCTTCTTTATAAGAGCTGAAACATCACTGTCTGATAACTGTTTTTCCATATATGCGGAAATCTCAGAATCCTGTAAAGCTCCGTTATTGATCACCCAGTTTCCTTCGCTGTTCTTATATACATAGAACTGAGTCAGTGCAGGGGCCTTGGTCTCAACGCCCTGACAGATATACGAGAAACAGGCGTAAACCACGTAAGAATCATCTGTCATACCTTTCTTCGTGTACACATCGCCTACTTCATACCCTTCGATATAATCTTTCAAATTTGTGACTTTTGACTCATCAGACGGTGTGAAATCATCTTCCAGAGTCTTCAGCGTTGCAATATCTTTTTCCCCCAGAGCCTGATAATAGCTCGTGATCAATGCAGTAACGTCTGCATCTGCTGTTTCCATGGGATTGGCGTCTTCTTTCTTCTCGTCAGACTCCCCTTCACTTATCGGAGAAGAAGGAACATTTCCCTGGTCTTCGGATGTGGTTTTCTGTTCATCTCCGGAATTCCCCTTATTACTTCCGGAACAGGCTCGAATGCCGCAAAACAGGACAACCACAATTATCAGAATAGCTCCACCCAGCATAAAATACCGGAGATTATCTGATAACCATTCTCTAAAATCATCCAAGTTCTTGTCCTCCTTATGAGTTACCGTTTGCTCCGTTCACTGCCGCATACGATTTCTGACAGTTCCCGATTCTGATAACTCCTGTGATACAACGCACCGGAACTGTACATACGTCCCAGGCAGCACGCCTGAAGGGAATCGAACCCCCGCACATGGTACCGGAAACCACTGCTCTATCCACTGAGCTACAGGCGCGTATCTTGAAAATCTGATTTTCAAAGGATTTATATAATTTATTTAATACAAGGTCTATATTATCATAATTACCGAAAAAAGTAAAGTTTTTTATTTTGTTACAAAAGATGCATTATTTTGTTACAAGTCAAAAATTATGGGCAGTCATGCATTGTGCTGACTGCCCGGTTTTATTTACATTTTCAGATCGTCGAATTTCAATCGGATGATCACCAGGGTGATCGCCATAAGAATGATTCCTGCCGGAAGTGCGATCCATGCTGTCTGTACAAATCCTGCGATAATATAAGTCAGGAAAGATACTGCTGCTGCAACCATTGCATAGGGAAGCTGTGTGCTGACATGATTTACATGTTCACACTGTGCACCTGCTGATGCCATGATGGTTGTATCGGAAATCGGTGAACAGTGATCTCCACATACAGCACCTGCCATACATGCAGAAATAGAGATGATCATCAGTTCATGATTTGTTCCTGAGAATACATTAACAACAATCGGGATCAGGATACCAAAGGTTCCCCATGAAGTACCTGTCGCAAATGCGATAACAGCCCCGATCACAAAGATAATTGCAGGAAGGAAATTCATCAGCCCGCCTGCAGAGCTTTTAACAATTGCAGATACAAATACAGATGCACCAAGGCTGTCTGTCATGGCCTTCAATGTCCAGGCAAAAGTAAGGATCAGGATCGCAGGTACCATTGCCTTGAATCCGTCCGGAATACACGCCATACAGTCTCTGAAATTCATAACACGACGTATCAGATATAAAACAATCGTGATAACCAGTCCGAAGAAGCTTCCAAGCACCAGTCCCACAGATGCATCACTCTGTGAAAATGCAGTTACAAAATCAGTTCCGCTAAAGAAACCACCTGTATAGATCATACCGATTACGCAGCATATTACAAGGCTTACGATCGGGATCAGAAGATCGATCACCTTGCCACGCGGATTACTTTTCTCATCTTCAGCCGCGTTTGCATAAGGACGTGCAGGTGTTGTGTAGATATCGCCTTTTAAAGCATTTGTCTCATGAACACCCATTGTTCCGAATTCTACTTTCATAAGAACCATTGCCACCATCATGAAGATCGTAAGCAGTGCGTAGAAGTTATAGGGAATTGCATGTACAAACAGGGTAATTCCATCCTCTCCTTCTACAAATCCGCTGACTGCCGCAGCCCATGAAGAAATCGGTGCAATGATACATACCGGTGCTGCTGTGGCATCGATCAGGTACGCCAGCTTTGCGCGGGACACATTGTGCTTATCTGTCACAGGACGCATAACGCTTCCTACTGTCAGACAGTTAAAATAATCGTCAATAAAGATCAGTACACCAAGAATGATGGTTGAGAGTTCCGCACCAACTCTGCTTTTAATCCTCTTACCGGCCCAGCGTCCGAATGCTGCGGAACCGCCTGCCCTGTTCATCAGACATACCATGGTTCCCAGAATAACAAGGAAGATCAGGATACCCATATTATAAGAATCTGTCAGAACGCTGATCATTCCGCCTTCAAAAATATGAAGGATTGTTCCTTCGAAATTAAAATTAGAGTAAAACAGTGCACCAACCAGTATTCCTACAAACAGTGAACTGTATACTTCTTTGGTGATCAGTGCCAGTGCAATGGCAACAAGCGGCGGAACCAACGACCAGAATGTGCCGTAAAATTTCGCAGATGCAGCCACCTCTTCCTCTGCTGCAAGTACAGTCAGCGGACTTGCCAGTATCAGCAGCATCAGTGCTGAAAGGCAGAGCGAAAGTCTTTTTATGTTACTTTTCATTTCTTTTCTCCTTCTCTTGTAAGATATATGATATTTCGATCATAGCACGCCTCTTAATTAATGCATTTGAAACAGCTTGGCAGAATTTCACGCTCTGATGAGCCGGATCAATATGCATTATTTACGAGGATTGCTATAATCAAATCTGTAAATGTAGCAGGATTTCGTCTGTGCGATCAGTTCACAACCACACTCTGTCAGAAAATCATGGTCAACCAGCCCGATCTGTGTTACTACGAAATCTGTCTTTGATTTCTTCAACGCAGCCTGAAACCCTTCTTTATCTTCATAGATATGATAATCGATCACATCCAGCAATGCTTTCTGTCTTTTATAGAAACTGCTGTTCTCATCATAGTTTCCCGCCACTGTACTGCCTGATCTGTAGATACTTGCATTTCTGCTTATTACAGTGGCGATCCCCGCATCATACTGTCGCACAATGCTGTTAAGACTGCCGTCAAAAACAACCCTTGGAAAATCATTCTCCTGATTCTGGTGGATCACGTCGCAGACTGCACGCAGATCATTGGGCACCTTATAAATATTCTCTGCCATTGCAAAATTGGTCACTACCCCGTCCAGCGGATTTCCCAGGATCACAAAACCTGTCAGCACAGCTGCAGCCATAAGAACTTTTATCCAGGTCTTTCTAAAAGCGGTCACAAGTCTGACTCCATAGTAGGCAACCGCCGGGATCACAGGAAGAATCCAGATAAACCGGTAATATTCATTCTCAAACTTCACCTTTGCGATAAGATATTTTACAACCAGCGGATTATATACTGTCAGCAGCAGAAATACTGTATAGCCGATAAATATCCCGGACTTTCTTTTTCTCCCCAGGACCAGTGTGCAGATCAGTCCTACAGCAAACAGAAGAGGATACCAGCAGGAACCCCAGTACAGCTTCATACATGCATCAACAAAGCGCAGTCCCAGTTCCTGAATTGTTACACCTGCCATTTTTTTCTCCTTTCTGTATTATGATGCAGCCAGCGTCAGCAGACCGATTCTGCATGCAAAAAATACAGCTGCATATAATGCCGACGGAAGCATACACACTGCACAATATACCAGCCCTGAAAATCTCTTATTCATAACTGCCGCCGGAGCCATTCCCGCTGCGATCACGATAGGAAAGATGATAGCAGAACCGGAAAATGTCAGCGCACTGACCGCTGTGACAAACAATATGATCCAGACATTCCTGCTGTTTTTCTCCTGCAGATACCAGACGGCGCACATGAGAACTGCAGGGATGGCAATGTTGGCAAGGATGGCTTTTCCCTCGTAACTTCTGGTAAAGAAAAAAGTTCCGGAGGAATAAATCGTACCGCAAAACAGCTGTAAAACACAGACAAAGACAAGCATCAGATCTGCTTTCTTCCTGTTTCCGTCAAATAGTCTCTTACCGATCTGATAAATGATCAGATTGGCAGTCACTACATTCATACATGACATTACCTGCTTTGCCTGCACAATGGGATGGATTCCCAGAAGTCTGCACCACACTGCATTATGCATCGGATATGCGGAAAAAACATATCTGGCCTGAAATGCCTTCTGGATCGCTCCGTTAAAGGGATTATATCTGCCAAGAGTATCTGTGTATACAGAAGTACTCACTGTTCCTACATAATACGCCGCATCTACTGTTGTATCCTCGTAAAAGATCACGATCAGACATTGCAGCAATACTACGACACCTGCAAGGATAATCATCACAGAGTGATTTTTCCATATTTCAGAAATGCTTCCAAAACTTCCACTGCATGTTTCCGTTTGTCCGGCACGTATTTTCCGTTGTTTTTTTATTGTGCAGATCACAGCTGCGCAGATAACCAGAGCCATGATTCCTGCCCATATATAAGCCGCAGCTGTCAGGGATACCCATTTCAGTGTCATCGGTACGATCACCAGTTCAAACACTGCAAAGTAAACCAGATATCCCAGGATGAAAGTCAGGGAACAATCCCCTTTTATTTTCAATATCCGGGCCAGAACAATGCCCGCTGCATAAAAAACTATAAACTCCAGAACAAAGCCTGCACAGGCAAGGCATAATTCTCTCATTCTTCCACCTTTGTCCCTGACCGGGTGGATTCGCGATTCTTCAAAATCTCCATGGCAATCTTCTCAGGAGTCATCGGAAGCTCTGTCAGACGCACACCTGTTGCATTATAAATTGCCTCAGCCAATGCCGGACATGGAGTATCAATTACAAGCTCACCAATGGATTTGGCACCAAAAGGACCGCTCTTTTCGTAACTGCACTCAAAATCCACGCGGATATTTCCGATATCCTGTCTGGTTGGGATCTTATACTGCATAAAAGAATTGTTGCGGATCTTACCTTTGTCTGTATATTGTACATCTTCCCAGAGAGCCATGCCAATTCCCTGTGCAATACCGCCCTCCGTCTGTACACGTGCAAGATTCGGATTGATCGGTGTACCGCAGTCAACAACCGCCACATAATCCAGGACATCCACACTGCCTGTCTCTGTATCCACCTCTACTTCTGCCATACCTACCATAAACGGCGGCGGCGAGATCGGTGAAGAATGCTGTTTCACAACCTGAAGCTCGATATTGTTAAAGAAGGTGCTCTTTAATGCAATATCTTTCAGTGAAACTTTCTTCTGGGCATTTTCAGAACTGATGGCGTCCATATCAACACTATAGCATTCTTCTGCATCTGTCATATGGCCTGCTGCATTTCCGTCTGCCCCATCGTCTGTCTCAAGTGTCTCATCATAGAATACACAGGAACCGTCAAAATCGACTTTTCTCTCATCTACTTCCATCATCTCTGCGCCAAGCTTACAGATTTTTTTCTTCAGCTCCTCGCAGGCCTTCATAACTGCCACACCTGTGGTATAGGTTGTGGCGGAAGCATAGGAACCGGAATCATAAGGAGAAATATCCGTATCCACACTGAATACTACGATGTTATCCATAGGTGTATTCAGACAGTCTGCCGCAATCTGTGCCATAACAGTATCACAGCCTGTTCCCATGTCCGTACATCCAAGTGCCAGTGTATAAGAACCATCTTCATTCAGCTTAATATCTGCGCCGCCTACGTCAACTCCTGCAATAGAAGAACCCTGCATAGCCATGGCAACACCGACTCCGCGGACCTTGCCATTTCCCATATCTCTGCATGGATATTTGGAATCCCAGTCCATCATCTCTTTGGCACGCGCCATACAGCGGTCCATGGAACAGCTCTGTGCATAGGGAACATCCGGATATCCCGGAAGAGGGCCGCCCTCTATAGGCATATTCATTTCTTTTACCTTAACGGGATCCATTCCCATCTTATGTGCCAGCTCATTTACTGCAGATTCCACTGCAAAAATCCCCTGGGTTGCACCATAACCACGATAGGCACCTGCCGCCTGCACATTTGTATAGACAACATCAAAAGCAAATCTGTAGGCTTCTGTATGTCTGTAAAGAGCAATTGATTTATGGCCGCTGAGTCCTACTGTTGTAGAACTATGTTCTCCGTACGCACCTGTGTTGGACAATGTATAAAGATCAATTGCCTTGATGATACCATTCTCATCTGCACCTGCACGTACTGTGATCTCCATCTCATGGCGCGGTGAAGAGCAGATCATGGATTCGTATCTGGAGAAGATCATCTTGGATGGGCGGCCTGTTTTCCAGGTCACGATCGCCGGATAGATTTCACTGACAGAGGTCTGCTTTGCACCAAAACCGCCACCGATCCTTGGCTTGATCACACGTACTTTGGAAGCAGGAATGTCCAGTGCCCTTCCAACGATCCTTCGCACATGGAATGGAATCTGTGTTGAGGACAGAACGATCAGTCTGCCGAAATGATCCATATAGCAGGCTGTGCGGAAAGTCTCCATCATAGTCTGCTGGTTTGCTCTTGTATGATAAGTGCGCTCGACAGTATATTTACATTTTGCCAGAACCTCATCTACATTTCCATGTTCTTCCACTGCGGATGCACATAAATTTCTTTTGTTATCTCCGCCAAGAGGGATTTTCAGCTTCCAGTCATCCTCCGGATGGACCAGGATCGGATTATCTTTTGCCTTGTGGATATCCAGAACCGGTGTCTCCACGCGGTAATCTACGCGGATTCTCTTCAATGCTTTATCTACCGCCTCTTCTGTCTCACCCGCAACAATGGCAACTGCATCTCCCACAAAACGTACATGACGGTCAAGGATCAGTCTGTCATCCGGACTCATCTCCGGTGCAGTCTGGCCGGCAAGGGTAAAACGTTTCTGAGGCACATCTTTATAGGTAAGGATACATGCAATTCCGGCCACCTTCTCGGCAGTACCTGTTTTAATATCTTCCACCCAGGCGTTGGCGTGGGGACTTCTCAGTATCTTCACGATCAGGCAGTCCCTTGGTGCCAGATCATCTGTATAGACAGGCTTTCCGGTTACCAGTGACATTGCATCTGTTTTACGTACAGGTTGATTTACATATTTCATCTTTATGCTTCCTCCTGTGCTTTCTTATATTTCAGGAACTTCAGGATACTCCTTGTCTGGGAAACAAAACCGGAACATCTGCACAGATTTCCCGCAAGATATTCTTTGATCTGCTCCTCTGTGGGATCTTTGATCTCGTTGAGCATCGCAAATACATTCATGATAAATCCCGGATTGCAGAAACCGCACTGTTCCGCCCCTTCATTCGCCAGAAAGCTTCCAAACTCCTGCGCTTCTCTCTGCATTCCTTCCAATGTAACGATTTTCTTTCCCTCAATGCGGGCTGCAAGTGTACTGCAGGAAAGCACCGGACAACCGTCCATAAGAACTGTGCAAAGACCACAGTTCGCAGTTTCGCAGCCTCTTTTCACGCTGAAACAGCCCTGTTCTCTTAAGAAATCGATCAGCAGTGTATCCGGGGAGATCTCTGCGTGGCGGTTCACTCCGTTAAGCCAGAAATTAATATTCATTTTTCATCCCTCCTACTGCTTCCCAGGCTCTTCTTGTCAATACTTTTACAAGAAGGGTTCTGTATTCCTTTGATCCTCGCATATTGCCTGCAGTAGGAACGTTCTCTGCCGCATATTCTGCAAAGGCTTCGATCGCCTCTTCCTTCTGCTTTTTTGTCATGTTCCGGAAATTCTTCAGGATCTGCTTCTTATCTTCCACGATCATGGCACGTGCAGGTCTGGCACCTATCACAGTCCTTGCCTCATTTCCGATCACAGAAGCTGCACAGGTCAGCACCGGGAAATCTGTTTTTATGTTTCTCTGACTTAAGTAACAGGTAAGAAGTGGCTCTTTTCGCACGATGATATTTACAAGGATGTCATTGTCCTTCTTCATATTTACAAATTCAGTCAGTGGAATACGGCCTGCATCATATAATTCTACCCATGTATCCATTCCCAGGAACATGGTCAGAACATCTGAGAAACCATATCTTCCATAAATGCTTCCTCCCACAGTGGCACAGTTTCTGAACTGTACGCCTACAATGTGGCAAAGGCTTTCTTTCATAGCTCCATGTGTGTAGGTATTCAGAGCTTCATTTGTCTCCAGGTCATGAAGCGGAGTCATACATCCGATGACAAATTCGTCATCATTCTCCGAAATCGCATCCAGCCCCAGACCGGAAAGATCAATCGCTGTGGATATTGCTCTGTTGCCCATTTTCATCCAGACCATTCCCCCAAGAATACGGGCTGTTTTCTTCTGGTTCAGTTCATAAGCTTCCGCCAGACTGTTTACCTTTACATAGCTTTTGATTTTCAGCATTATGTATCGTATCCCTTTCTTACATACTTTTCATATCTCTTGTAATATTTTGACTCGGATCTGTCGTCAGACAGCCAATTTAATATAATACCATAGCTTAAAGAAAAAATCTATAAATATCCTCTATTTCATAAATAAATTTTTGTTACTGTTCACTCCGTTCTCAGTAACGTAGCCAAAATTCATTCCAGATTGCCTGCGGCAATGGAATTTTGGCTTGTATGTCTCGGCAGTAATCCTGGTCAGGCGGACAATATCATCCGCTTTGCTGCTTGCTGTAAATATTACTCTAATTCTAGCATATGGCAGCCAAAAGTGTCTATTGATAAAACTATCCAAAAAAACACTTTTCAAAATATTATCGGATTAACTGCATCATTTGTTTCATTGCGAATCGTTTTTGTGCACTGTACCTAAATATTTTCGTAATATATTTGGTTTTTTATATATTTTACTGGATTTTTTCAAGTATCAATGTTATAATGTTCACAAATAAAAGACTTATCACTGTTAATTGCAGATAACAGGTGCAATTTGCGAATATCCGCCTGAATCTATATCGTTCAATAACAGAGATGTCATAAAGGAGGGTTTGATTATGAGTAAACGCGTGATTACAATAAACAGGATGCTCGGCAGTAATGGCCGCCTGATCGGTAAAGCTCTGGCAGAAGAGCTTGGATTTGCTTTTTATGACAAAGAGCTGATCGATATTGCAGCTCAGAAAGAGAATATTCCTTTTGATCTGCTTGCCAAGGTTGATGAGAAACGTGGCAGCCAGTGGCGTTTTCCCATTGACCATGAACTTCAGATGGACAGCGATTTTCACTTTGTTCCCATGAATGATGTGCTCTTTGATCTTCAGCGAAAGATTATTCTGGATGCTGCTGAGAAAGAAGATTGTGTGATCGTTGGCCGATGCGCCAATCACATCCTCGACAATAGATGCCTGAGCGTATTTATCCATGCACCATTTGAGTATCGTGTACAGACTGTCATCGAGCGTACGGGACGGGAAGAAAAAAGTGCACAGAAGCTGGTTAAGAAAGTGGATAAAGAACGGCGTACTTATTATGAGTACTTTACAGATAAGAAATGGAAAGATATTTCCCAGTATCATCTGGCATTTGACAGCAGTAAATTTGAGCAGGATAAAATTATACAGATGATAAAGATGGCATTGTAAAATCAAACAGGGTTCCAGATTCAAAAGTCTTATCATGCAGGCACGAACGACTTTTTGAACCTGGGCCCCTGATATCATATTATTTATTTTCTCCCAGAATATACTGCTTCAGGAAATCATAAATCTGATTCTCTGTTGGAGGACATCCCTTTACGTTATGTTCAAATTTACAAGTGCATGCACCTACACCCAGTTTTCCTGTTTTTCCGCGGTATCCCTGGCCGATGCAGATTTTCGTGTCCAGTTTCTCGAAAAGGCCGTTATTTTTAAGCATTTCCAGAGCCGGGATGAGATAACCATAGCAGGCACTGCAGGATTCTACTTCTTCTACTGCATCCTGAAGTTCTACCACTTTTCTTGATTTCGGAAGTTCTTTGCGGGCATTTTCCTCACAGTATACGATGTGGGAATTTTTCAGATCAGTACTTCCAACCCCAAGCTTCTCTGCCAGTTCAATATACGGTACATCTTTCGTTGTATAATGCATGATCTGACATACATAAGAATCGATCAGTACCGGATCCGTCCCCGCCCAGATACGGTTCATCACTACCGGATTTCCGCCATCCTCGAAATCCAGATCCCCACAAATGTTATCAACCACGACAAAATCCTGATGGAGCCCCGCATTCAGATGTGCAATCGGTTCATGCAGTCCCATCGCATGAAAATGACGCTTCTCTGTATTGGGGATCAATCCTTTCATATTTTTCAATGCACATGTGATCTTTGTCTGACAATGGCCTTTCAATACCGGAACATTGATCAGAAAATCAATATTTGCCGCACGTTCACAGACATTCAGTTTCATCCCCCTGCAATCTCTTTCAATCCCCTTGTCTTTCTGCATATCCCAAAAAGGCACCTGATATTTTTCCGTTAGTTCACGATATCCGCACACTTCGTATGCTTCTGTGGTCTTATCTCCCACCCAGGAGCCTTCCAGAATGGCAATATTTCCATATCCGTTTTCCTGCAGATACTCAATAATTCCCGCCACAATTTCCGGATGTGTGGTAGCTCCCCATGAAGCCTCGGAAGGTGATACAAGATTAGGCTTGATACCAATCTGCATCTTTTTATCTGAAATTACAGACGCCAGGCCGCACTGTGCCAGCAGTTCCTTTGTCATTTCTTTGTAATTGGTTCCGCTCTTTATATAGATTTCATTTTTGTTCATTACAAGATTATCCTTTACACTTTACATTCGAATATTTTTCTGCTGATTTTTGCATATCTTTTTTGTATTTCCCCCCGGAAGTTTTCTTCTGAACCGGTCAGCTTTTCTGAGGTGAAAACGTTCTCCGCATCAGCCTGCATGCCACTGTACTTGTGAGCAATGCCACCAGAAATCCTGCCAGAACATCCCCCGGATAATGTACGCCCAGATAGAGTCTGGAAAAAGCAATCATTCCGGCCAGAACAACAGGTAAAATTCCCCATTTCCCGGGCAGCATCCGCAGACAGACCAGTGCAACGGCAAAGGAAGCGCAGGTATGGCCGGATGGAAATGAATAGTCTTTCGGTCTGGTGATCAGCGGAATGATCTGTGTATAAGTATCAAAAGGTCTTGGACGGGCTACTGCATTTTTTATCAGCAGATTTGTGATCAGAAACCCTGACAGCAGCGAGAGTGCCGCTGTCACTCCTGTTTTGCGTGTTTTCCCGAAACAGATCAAAAGCACACATAATACGATCCAGAACCATCCTCCGTTTCCGAGGAAGGTGACTGCTCTCCAGAACGGAGTCAGGGCATCCACCCTTAAATGTTCCTGGATCCACAGTAAAATATTCATATCTAATTGCTGTAATGTCGCCATAAACTTCTCCCATTATATTTTTTATCAGTCACAGTATGTATTCCTCTCAAAATACATACGAATTATATCAGTCCGACTTCTTTTGTGCAAGGTATTATAAGCAAAGTTGATTTGTTTAAGGACTCAAAAGTCAAAATAACGTAGAAATCAGTCAAAATACCGATAGCGTTTTTCTGCCGGAAGGATTATGCTGAAAGCAGACTAATAAAACTGCCTGATCGGGCAAATACTTATTACGGGGGTAAATATGATAAACACATTATCGGCCGGTAAGGATAATTTTTACCGGCAGATGCTTAAACTGACGATTCCGATCATTATCCAGAATCTGCTCAGTGCAGCGGTTAACTCCGCAGATGTAATTATGCTTAATTATGTGGGACAGTCTGCGATTTCTGCGGTGTCTCTGGCTGCCAATTACTCCAATATCCTGTTTATGGTATATTATGGACTTGGTACAGGCGCATCTCTTCTGTGTGCGCAGTATTTCGGAAAAAATAATATGCAGGCTATTCATGCGATCGAGGGAATTGCCCTCCGCTTTTCCATCATAATCTCGGGAATCGTAGCACTGATCGCATTTACTGCTCCTCAGCTTATGATGAAGATTTTTACTTCTGATCAGAAACTGATCTCTATCGGTTCTTCTTATCTTAGGATTATGGGAATTACATATCTCTGTTGGGGAATTACAGAGGTTTATCTGGCGATTTTGCGCAGCATCGGACGTGTAACGATCAGTATGGCATTGAATATGCTGGCTTTTATATTGAATATTATCCTGAATGCCACTTTTATCTTCGGGCTTTTCGGCGCACCGAAGCTGGGGGCTACAGGTGTTGCCATTGCAACTGCTGCTTCCAGACTGATCGAACTGGCAGCATGCGTGATCGTTTCTTTCCTGAGCAAAGATGTTAAATTGAACCTGACCTTTATGTTTATCCGCAGTAAGGTGCTGTTTGGCGACTTCGTCCGGCTGTCACTTCCCGCTCTTGGAAATGACGTTTCCTGGAGTGTTGCTTTCTCCATGTACTCTGTGATCCTGGGACATCTCGGAACAGATGCCGTTGCAGCCAACTCTCTGGTTACGGTTGTCCGCAATATCGGTTCTGTGTTCTGCTTTGCAATTGCCAGTGCGGGAACGATTCTTCTTGGAAATGTAATGGGAAAAGGGGATCTGGAGAAATCGAAGGTGTATGCTTCCAGAATGCTGAAGATGACCATTATAGCCGGTGCCATTGGCGGTGTGATCGTATTTGCCATCACGCCTCTGGTCCTGAGATTTGCATCCTTAAGTGACGGGGCAATGCATTATTTGAAGTACATGCTGCTTATCAATACCTATTATATTATGGGTTCTGCGGTAAACACAGCCTTGATCGCCGGGGTATTCCGCGCAGGCGGTGATACGAAGTTCGGACTGATCTGCGATACCATTGATATGTGGGTATATGCGGTACCTCTGGGATTTTTTGCGGCCTTTGTCCTGAAGCTTCCGGTATTGTGGGTCTACTTCCTGCTCTGTACAGATGAGTTTGTGAAATGGCCATGGGTATTCCATCATTACCGCCAGGGGAAATGGGCACAGAATATTACAAGGGAGGATCTGTTTGAGCAGAAAGCTTCCTGAGATATCATCCATATCCGCCGCAGTGTGGTTCTATCATAAATAAGCAAAACAGCAGGTCTGTTCATTCTATGAACAATCCTGCTGTTTTTATGTCTGCAGATTTTCTTTCCGAATCCCTGCAGACATCCATTTTCGGTTTATAAAAAATGCTTACAGATTATAATGTATTCAGGTCGATTCTGTAATCGTCAGAGCCCTGTCCGTCTACTGTGTAGTAAGCGGCTTTCTGCTCAACATTTACATAAACGCTGATTTCTTTTCCTTCGATGCCTTTGTCTTTGATGTCTTTTTTGATTGCTTCCTCGATGGAGCTCATTGTAACTGCAAAACCAGGTAATTCGATAGTTGTTTCTGCGAATTTTTTGATGTCGATATTTTTAGCCACTTCTTTTACTGCTTTCTTTACAGTTTCTTTTGCTTCTTCTACAACCGGAGCCTTCGCAATATCAGCTGCTGCGTCTTTTGCTTCTTCAATTACTTCTGAAGCCTTTACAGTTGTTTTCTCAACTGTCTCTTTGACTGCTTCTGTAGCCTTTGTTGTTGCTTCTTTAATAGTTTCCTTTGCTCTTGAAGTTGTTCTTTTTCTCATAATAATCTCCTATTCCAACTGATTGGTCTAGAGCGTGTCGCTCTAACAGTTTCCTGTGTAACCGTACCACAAATTCCAGATAATGTCAAATTTTTATCAAATTTTGTCCTACTCGACATTTTTTAAGGCTTCATCCATAGGAACCTTCTTCACTCTCCGAAATTCCAGCAAAGCAACGATTCCGTATGTAATGATTCCTGCTGCAAACATCTGCACATAGATCATCGGGTCGATCCAGAGCGTGATCCATCCGGAAATACTGGACAGCATCATCTCCCGAAACAGAACTTTCATGATTACTGTTTCCAGCGGCAGACTCAAAAGCAGACAGAACACCACCACCAAAGACGTGGACATAATATATAGCTTGCTGATCTCGCCATTTGTATAGCCCAGGATTTTTACCATTGAAATAGACTGGGCATTTTTTTCGACAATGATCTTGGAAAGAAGATAGATCAGTACCATATAGATCATAATGGCAAATCCGTTTACCATACCCATCATACTTCCCATGGATACATCCAGCTGTCTGGAGATCTTTGTCAGTGCATCAAGGTCAACTACAGATCCTATATACTGGCTCTTGATATCTGTAAGCTCTGTATCTGAGAAATACCCACTGTAATAATCCTCTCCCAGATCAAAAATATCATTCAGTTCACTACGGGGCATAAACACACACAAGGCAGCCGTATAATCATAAACTCCTGCTATTTTAAACGAATATTTCTCTTTTTCGTATTTTTCTTTCAGAGTGATAGTATCCCCCACATGAAGCAGGAATTTATCCGCATATGCGCTCGAAATATAAACTGCTGCGCTTTCTTTTTCTGCATTTGCCGTATTCTTGTTATCTGCTTTTTCTTTATTCCCCGCTTCATCTTTTTTATCTTTTGTATTATTAAAATCTATCGTTACATACCTGCTGTCCGGTTCGATCCCGTAAAGCAGTACTTCCTCACTCTTATATTTTCCTGGCAGTGTATTCAGGGAATAAGCAGAAAATTCCTCTGCATCTTCATTGTCTGTTCTGGAATCCATATAAAACTCCAGCTGAGAGATCAGACCGTCAAATTTATTTCCACTTACTGCGCTGACCGGAACCTGAAGCATATACTGGTATTTTGCCAGCATATTGTTCTGGATTTCCACCTGGTAATGGGACAGTGCCGAAGGAAGCAGCAATCCAAACATCAGCAGCAGATTTGCAAACAGGATCCCGATAAACAGAACCATATAATTACTCATATTCTGAAAAATCACCCGAAGCCGGAATCTGGAAAAGATTTTCATCTTCGGACTCAGATAAATTGCCCTCTTCTGCTTTCTTCCCGACAGATCCCTGCGCAGGAATTTTAACGGTGACAGCTTCAGCTTATGTCTGAGCACTCCGTAATTTACCACCAGCATAATAACTACCGGAACCAGAGTTGTAAGCCCAAATGCCTCCCCATTCCATACGGTCACATAAGTCGGAAGACTATAGCTTCCATAATACATATCTGCACATACATCCTTTAATATAGTGTATCCAAGGATATTTCCGATTAGTGCACCCACAAAAGTAACCAGCACCGGAAGTGTCATATAGTGAAGAATCAGTTCCTGTCTGGTATATCCGGACGCACGTAAGGTACCGATAACACCGGCTTCTTTCCGTATCGTATTGCTGATGGTAATTCCGAATACAAAGGCCATGATCACCATAATAATATAAAGAAGCATGATCATCATGGCCTTGTCTCCACCCATATCATCCCCTGTAAAAGTAATGGCCTGATTCAAATACCGGGGTACAAAAGCCTCCAGTGTGACAATCTTTCCCATATCCTCCATCAGATCCTCGGAAACTTCTTTCTCTTCCTTTTCTGTCTTCGGTTTTTCGTCATAGATCCAGGAATAATTGTATTGCAGTTTTTCCTGATCCAAAGAATCAAACTCCTCCTCAGTCACAACAGAAACCCCAAATTTCACAGCATCAAACATGGAATCGTTGTTATTCTGAAACAGGCAGCTGTAGTCGGAAAGTGCCACCAGGCCGGTAATCTTCCAGGTTCTTTTTCCACTCCGGAGCGTATCTCCCACAGACAGATTGTTGTTGTCTGCATACATTCTGTCAATGGCAATCTCTCCTGTCCCGGCAGGCAGCTCTCCCTTCATCAGGCAGACCTTGTCCACCTGCTGCCTGTTTTTAAAAAAACGCATGGTGCTTCCATTATCCAGAGGTTCCTCCACATAATAATTATCATACAGCTTCACACCCAGCGCCTCTATTTCTTCTCTCTGGGTTTTGTGGACTTGCTCTGCTGTGCGAAAGTTTCCGTCTTCTATGTTGTACTTCTCAAAACCTTCATTGTAAGCAATAAGCATACTGTTATCTGCAACCAGAAAGCCTGACACAAATCCAATGGATGCAACCATCAGGATAAATACAACCAGATACTTGCCCAGTTCTCCCTTCAGTTCTCTGGGCAGACGTTTGCGTAAAGGATTTTTCATCATATGCCTCCTTACCAGTCAAGCTCTGCTGCCGGGATCTTATGCTCATTGAGGTAATTTTTGCGGATCATCCCATCGCGAAGCTTCACCACCCGGTCAGCCATATCTTTGATGGCATCGTTATGTGTTACCATGACGATGGTGTTGCCGTATTTCTGGTTTACCGTCTCGATCAGCTTCAGGATTTCCTTGGAGGTATTATAATCCAGGGCTCCTGTAGGCTCATCGCAAAGAAGAATATCCGGATTCTTTACAATGGCTCTGCCAATGGCAGTCCTTTGCTGCTGACCGCCGGAAAGCTGATTGGGAAGCTTTCTCTGGTGCTCATAGATTCCCAGCGTATGGAGCAGTTCATCTACATCCAGAGGCTTATCACTGAGATAGGCTCCCACCTCTATATTCTCCCGCACTGTAAGATTGGGGATCAGATTATACATTTGAAAAATATATCCCAGATGCTTACGCCTGTACAAAGACAGATTCTTCTCCGACATATCTGCCAGACGCTCCCCGTCTATGACCAGATTTCCCTCGTCTGCACTGTCAATCCCACCGATAATATTCAGAAGCGTAGACTTACCGGAACCAGACGGCCCCAGAAGCACACAAAACTCTCCTCTCTCAATGTCAAGATCCAGCCCTTTAAGCACATCCACCCGGCTGTCCCCTGCACCAAAAGACTTCTGAATTCCCTGTATCTGCAAAAACATTTTTTCATTCCTCCCTCATATCCACTTCCTGTGGAGCAAATTTCTTTAATTCTTTAATATAATAACACTGCTGTTTTACAATATTGTTATACTTCGCTAACTTTAGGTTAGTATAAACTTACTCCATTGTCAACTGATTTTCGTAGTTTTGTAAAATTTTATGGATATGTTCGTTACTGTTCACTCCGTTCACAGTAACGTAGCCAAAATTCATTCCAGATTGCCTGCGGCAATGGAATTTTGGCTCGTATGTCTCGGAATAAGCTCTTTTACCAAAGATAAATTTTGAACATCAAAATATATTGACTTTTATTTTTTACCTTGTTATATTTTTTTCTGAAGTAACTGCTGTCCGGCAGTCTGCAAAACAGCAGGCTGCCCCCAGGAAAGGAATTATCCATGAACACTCTCAGAAAAATATATTGCAGGGCTTTTCAGAAAGCTTTTCACATTGCAATTCCCTTTTTACCTTACAGAAAACCCAAAATCGCAGGAAGCGTCAAAGAACTCCCTGAGATCATCATGCGCCACAAATGTACTCATGTACTGATCATTACAGATGGCGGTATCATGAAGCTTGGACTTACCAGAAGACTGGAAAAAGCTTTAAAGGAGGCCGGTATCCCCTATACCATTTATGACAAAACAATTGCCAACCCAACTACTGTCAATGTCCGCGAAGCCCTGGAGCTTTACCATAAAGAAGGCTGTGATGCCATCATCGGTTTCGGCGGCGGTTCCAGCATGGACTGTGCAAAGGCAGTCGGTGCCTGTGCGGTCAAACCCAATCAGTCTCTGGCTCAGATGAAGGGAATCCTGAAGGTGCATAAGAAGCTTCCCCTTCTCATGGCAGTTCCAACCACTGCCGGAACAGGAAGTGAGACCACTCTCGCCGCTGTGATCACAGATGCAGACACCAGATACAAATACGCAATCAACGATTTCCCGCTGATTCCCCGCTATGCAGTGCTGGATCCCAAAGTTACCTTAAGCCTGCCCCCATTTATCACCGCAACTACAGGTATGGATGCCCTGACTCACGCAGTGGAGGCATATATCGGCAATTCCACCACCATTGATACACGCAGGGATGCATTAAAAGCGGTAAAACTGATTTTTGAAAATATAGACATTGCCTATGAGCATGGCGATAATATTCAGGCAAGACGAAATATGCTCCACGCCTCCTTCTATGCAGGCTGTGCTTTTACCAAATCCTATGTAGGATATGTTCATGCAGTCGCTCACTCTCTGGGTGGACAGTACAACGTTCCCCATGGACTTGCCAATGCCATTCTGCTGCCGCTGGTACTTCGGGAATATGGCTCCTGCATTGACAAAAAGCTCCATAAACTTGCCATTGCAGCAGGACTTGCAGACAAAAATACACCGGACCATGAAGCAGCAGAGCTTTTTATCCGGGCAATCGAAGAAATGAAAGAGCGATTTGGAATCGTAAATATTGTAAAGGAAATTCAGGAAACAGATATCCCCAAGCTTGCCCATTATGCAGATAAAGAGGCCAATCCTCTGTATCCTGTGCCGAAGCTTATGGATGCCTCCGAACTGGAGAAATTTTATTACATACTGATGTCTCTGACTTCTGAAAAAGGGGATTGTGTATTATGACAGAAACAGAAATTAAAGAAATCGTTCAGAAACAACGCAGCTATTTTTACACAGGTGCCACTTTACCGGTAGAAAAAAGGCTGGATGCCTTAAAAAAATTAAAGACCTGTATTCAGAAATATGAACCACTGATCAATGAAGCACTGAAACGTGACCTTGGAAAAAGTAACTTTGAATCCTATATGTGTGAAGTGGGACTTGTGCTCTCAGAACTCAGCTACATGATCCGCCATACACCTTCCTATGCAAAAGAAAAAACAGTACTGACTCCCCTTGCCCAGTTCGCTTCCAGAAGCTATAAGAAGCCATCTCCTTATGGTGTTGTCCTGGTTATGAGCCCATGGAATTATCCTTTCCTGCTCACCATTGATCCGCTGATCGATGCGATTGCAGCCGGAAATACAGTTGTACTGAAACCAAGTGCCTACTCTCCTCACACCAGCCGGGTGATTGAAACCATTATCACCGAATGTTTTGATCCCCAGTATGTGGCTGTGGTAAACGGCGGACGTGCGGAAAATAACACTCTTCTCAATGAACATTTTGACTATATTTTCTTTACAGGAAGCCAGCATGTTGGCAGGGAAGTAATGGCAAAAGCATCTGTACATCTGACCCCGGTTACCCTGGAGCTGGGCGGTAAAAGCCCCTGCATTGTAGAGAAAAGTGCCAACCTGAAACTTGCAGCCAGAAGAATTGTATTTGGAAAATATCTCAACTGTGGTCAGACCTGTGTAGCACCTGATTATATTTACTGCGACAGAGAAATCAAGGATGAACTGATCCGACAGATCCAGAAACAGATCAGGAAACAGTTTGGTTCCACACCTCTGAATAATAAGAATTATGGGAAAATTATTAATGAAAAGCACTTTACTCGTATCTGCAATCTGATCGATCCCAGCAAGGTAGTCTGCGGCGGTGACAACAATCCGGGAGCTCTTCAGATTGCTCCTACTGTTATGGATAATGTAACCTTCGGGGATGCAGTAATGCAGGAGGAAATCTTCGGTCCTGTGCTTCCTGTGCTGACCTATGATTCCCTGGATGAGGCCATCGAAAAGGTCAACTCCATGGCACATCCTCTGGCACTATATATCTTCACCTCCGACAAAGAAGCTGCGGAAAAAGTTACTTCCCACTGTGGATTCGGAGGCGGATGTGTCAATGACACCATCATCCACCTGGCAACCAGTGAAATGGGATTTGGCGGCTTTGGTGAAAGCGGAATGGGTTCCTACCATGGCAAAGACGGTTTTCATACCTTCTCCCACTATAAGAGTATTGTAGACAAAAAAACATGGCTGGATCTGCCAATGAGATACCAGCCATATAGAAAAATTTATGAAAAATTATTGAGGAAGTTCCTGAAATAAGGAACTTTCTCAGGATTGATTCCCCTTATCAGCTCTGCTGACCAGTTGCTTACGAATTTCCTGCATCCGGTTATCCAACTGAGCACTCTGGGCGGCACACGCCAGAAGCTTCTCCTGCAATTGCTGTGCCTGATCTGCCGGGATATCTTTTTTATAGCGAAGCTTATGTTCCAGACTTGCCCAGAAATCCATGGCAATAGTTCGAAACTGGACTTCCACATTTACCATTTTTTTGTTTTTCTGCAGAAAGATAGGCACCTGCACGATCAGATGCAGGCTTCTGTAACCACTGGGTTTTGGATTTTTTATATAATCTTTTTTCTCGATCAGTACAATATCATCCTGACGCAGAAAGCTGTCTGCCAGCTCATAGATATCCTCCGGAAAAGAACAGATTACCCGGACACCTGCGATATCCTTGATATTTTCTTCTATAGCAGTTAAAGACATGGGAATATTTTTTCTGCGTATTTTCCGCACAATGCTGTCATAAGATTTAATTCTGGTTTTAATACCCTCGATAGGATTTTTATCATATTCCAGGGAATACTCCTGATTCAGCACTCTGAATTTTGTCTCAATCTCCATGACAGCACACTGATAGTAAGACATCAGCAGATCAAAGGGCCTTTTATTTTTCTGGATCATTTCCAGAAATTCTTCAGACAGTAGACTCCTGTGAATCAGCTCGTCCTTTCTGGCTTCTATACGGTTTTTTCGTTCCGACATAATTTCTTCAAAATATTTCAAATGCTTATCCCCCTCTTACGGTTTTGTATAATTACTATAGCAGTCCTCGTAAATAATGCATTTAATAGGCTCGCTATAAACTGTTCACTTTTTTCAGCAACAATAAATCAAAGACTATTATAACACAATTCCTGCAAAGAGTAACCATTCTCGTTACTGTTTATTCCATTCTCGGTAACGTCTCAGTAACGCAACCAGTAAACCAGCCAGTAAACAATAACCCATTCTTATTTTCTTCGCAAAACACTTGTTCTTTATCATCAAACATGGTATTCTTATTTTGCTGTAGACTGTTATCGTAATTCAGGAAAATACCGTAACACCAGCCATTTCATTACTTACAGTATTTTCCTGAATTTCTATAAATGGTATGTTGCAGATATAATATATTGCAAATATGCACTACATCTATAGCAATCCTCTTAAATGTATCATTTACGAGGACTGCTATACAATTTTATATAATACAGGAGACTCAACACATGGATGGATATGAATTTGAATATCAATGTGCAAAGATACTAAAGCGAAAGCATTTTTCTAAAATAAAAGTAACCCAAAGCTCCGGAGACCAGGGAATCGATATCATTGCTTTCAAACATCGAAAAAAATACGGGATACAATGTAAATATTACACCCATCCCGTTGGAAATAAAGCTGTTCAGGAAGCCTATGCAGGTGCAAACTTCTACGACTGCGATAAAGCTGTTGTAATGACAAATATAACCTTTACAAAGTCAGCAACCCAGCTTGCACAGAAACTGGATGTTGAACTATGGCCCAACTGCCCTGTTACACCTTTTTACAGTTTACCGTTTAAGATCATGAGTTCATTAAATGCAGTGCTTTTTCTTTACGCAGTGCTCGCATTTCTTTCCCTGAAACCTGAATTTGATTTTATTCATCTTCCCTTTGTTTCTGATACCCTGACGCTGGTCATCATTCTTACAGCTTCTATTTCCGGTATCTTCGGCTGGAGTTTTTTTCTGTGTAATCTCATTGCTGCAGGCGCATACCTTTATCTTGCATTTCATACACTCATTCTGCCGACATATGCAGAAACAGGCAGCTGCACAAATATACACATGCTTTCCCTGATTCCGGCAAGCGTATATCTGCTTCATGCAGGATGGATAAAAATCAGGAAATAACAGTCTTATGAATAACTATTATAATGCTCAGCTTCCTGATTTGCCAAAAAGCAGCCCTGCTCATGAGAACAGAGAACTCCTACTGCCTGTAAATAGGCATAGATGACCGTTGTTCCCACGAACTTCATGCCACGTTTTTTCAAATCTTTTGATATACAGTCAGACAGTTCCGAACTTGTCCGACCTGTTTCACAGACTACTTTACCATCAGTCCAATGCCAGATGTAGTCCGAAAAGCTGCCGCACTCCTTCTGAATTTCCAGGAATGCCCATGCATTGGTAACGGCAGCCTGTATTTTCAGGCGGTTTCGTATGATGCCGGGATTACTCCGCAGTGATTCCAGCTTGTCCTCAGTGTAAGCGCTGACTTTCTCCGGATCAAAATTGTCAAAAGCCACGCGAAAGGCATCTCGCTTGTTCAGAACACATTCCCAGGACAGGCCCGCCTGAAAGCACTCCAATATCAGCATTTCAAAGAGCTTCCGGTCATCATGCACCGGAACGCCCCACTCCTCATCGTGATAACGGATGTAACGCTCATTTCTCGGATTTGCCCAGCAGCATCGTATCTTACCATCTGCCCACTTCATTCATATACCGCCTTTCCATATATTTCTCCAAATAGCTTCATTCTCTGCACAGGCTTTTAACATTACATCCTGAATTTTTTTCATTTGTACAATAGAAAGACTATACACTGTCATTTTTGTCATATAATCACCCTATTCTTCACGAAAACATTAAAAATACAGAAAACTTCTATCCGAAATATTCCTGCATTAACAAATCAACTAACACCTTATCGTTAATTTAGTCATCACGCAATTCAATTTAGTCATTTATACACAAAATGACTAAATTGAATTGCATATGGTATAATTAAAATTTATCTATCGCACTCCTCATAAATGATCACCTTGTTCAGATTATTGCTCTATTATCCTGTTCAGGAATCCTTCGTCCGGATGCTCCGGTATTTCAAAGAATACATCTATTTTTCCAGGTTCTGCGGAACGGTCTTCAAAGGCAGGGAAAATAAAGCCGCATTTTGGAGTTCCGGCATTGTAATCTTTATCTACCGGAGCCACCACACAGATCAGGAAACTGTATATTTCTTCTGACTCCCACTGTTCGCTGTGGTCTGAGCCTTTCTTGGGAATATCATATATTCCATGATAAATATAAATTCCAAACTCCTGTCCCTGCAGACGGTTTGTTCTATTTGATGAATCTCTTGTACTGCAGATTCCCTCCGCAAGCTGTTCACAGAGAGTCTGAACCAGAAGATCATCTTTTAATCCGTATTGTGATAATGCCATCAGTAGTTTATGGATGCTGTCATATGCCATATCCCCTTCAGGGAATTTATAACATTTTAACTGTTCATTTGTTTTGGAAAAAGGAATGGTTTTCGCAAGATCCAGATTTACCTGCTGATCATGTTTGCTCATATTTTTGAAGCTTACATTGAAGGTATTATCTATGTATCCCTCATCATCTATATATGCTCCTGCTGCACGCACAAAGCAGTTTCTGGATAATGTCATCCTGCGGGTTAATTCCAGCATATCATTTCGGTTGATCTTTGTATCTTTTTTATTCATCAAAATGGTTCCATCCTCTCCAAAAAGCTTTTCTTTTATGGTCAGTATATCATACGTGACATGCTCTCGCCACTTAAATCTTACAGATTTTGAAGTGGGAGCTTCCTGCTCGATTGCCCTTCAGGGCAAAGCTAAAACAGGCTATCCCCGCGTGT
>OBUS01000307.1_pt1 | contig 43266 bp, 36 predicted proteins | sample 1475921 | NCBI WGS metagenome assembly OBUS01 (sample SAMEA2579948, study PRJEB22360) | human gut metagenome | reverse complement strand
CGAGATCTCCAATATGAGTCTTTTTATTTGTCGCAATATATTTTACAATTCATCATGTTAATAAGTTTATAAGATGTATTGAGGGATATACGAGTAAGAAATAGACCGTAAAGATATTGATAACCTTAGAGTATAAATATTATTCATGTGTAAATAAATTATATTCATAAATCAATAATAGATTCATAAAAATACAGAGAATCTTTTGAGAATGGAAAGTGAATTGTAATGGGTTTATACCATGAAATATAAGTAATTATCTTGTTAAGCATAGTTGTTATAGAAGGTTTTATTATATTTCTTGTAATATTTATGAATTATTTATGCGATAACTTAGTGTTGTCTATATATGGTGGATAGATGTATATTTAAGGTGGATGAAATATGTGGTTAGAATGGAATCTTATAGAAATACCATAACGGTAGGGGGTATAGGGTTATTGTACTTATACATGCTTTATAGGATAATGTCAATGTTGGTGGTTAATCTAATAATATAGATGACCATTTTTTTGTTAAATAATACGTAATTTTATACATTATATGGAGGCTATGATGGAGTATACAATTCACCTATTTAATGCAGGTGGTTTCGTTATGTATCCACTTGTACTATTCATGTTAGCAGCATGTACTATTTTATTTGAACGTATTCGTACGTACAGAAACATCAATCATGAGTTACAACAGTTGTCCGATAGTATTGATGCAGGTCGTAATAGTAATAATTGGTCTACTCTAGAAAATTCTATAAAAAATAGTGATGACGCATTGAGTAGATTCGTGTCTCCTATCGTGGAGTCTGTATATAGTGCGGAAGGTTTAGAGAACCGTTTACATGATGTGGTAGGTTACATGGATGAACGTTTAAAACGTGGTCTTAACTGGCTTAGCATGATGGTAACAATGGCTCCATTACTTGGACTTTTGGGGACTGTTGTTGGTATGATTCGATCCTTCGCAGCCGTTGGAGGCGATATTGGTGCGCCTACTGTTATCACAGGCGGCGTATCCGAAGCGTTGGTTGCCACTGCAACGGGGCTTTCAGTAGCTATCGTAGCATTAGCTATCCATAGTTGGTGTACAGATAAAGTAAATTCTGATATTGCAAAGTTAGAGCAAAAATTAGGTTCTATTATGGATTTATATATTAGGAGTCAACGATGAAACGTAGTTCAGTAGGCATACAAAAAGAACCTACCATCATGATTATACCTATGATTGATATCGTTTTCTTCTTGCTCGTATTTTTCATGATGAGTACGTTGTACATGAATACAGAGGAACAAATTCCTCTTAACTTACCGAAGGCTTCATCTTCTTCTGCTAAGACGATTGAGCCTATCACAATTTCATTAACAGCTACACATAAAATGTATTTGAATGAACGTGAGATTGCCCCTGATCAATTGGGTAATGAAATTCAAGGGATTGTTGCAAAAGAACCTCAACAGGCATTTATTGTACGTGCCTCTGAGGATATTGCATATAAGGACGTTATCAATATTTTAGATAATCTTAAAATTAGTGGTGCTCGGTTTGTTAGCGTAGCTACAGAACGGAAGTGATTCTATGGTAGACAAACGATATGGAATTCCTTTCGTAGCTGCATTGGTATTAAATCTTGTATATTGGGGTGTTGTAGGTGATTGGTTTGGTCATATAAAACCTCCAGAAACACAAAAAAAAGACTTGGTTATCAACCTCGATATGGGGCAGCAAGAACCTCCTCAAGAAAAGAAGGATCCTGAGAAACTAAAGATTCACCCTGACGACAAACCCGTTGCAGGGGGCGGTAAAGCAGGTAGTGTGTTGCCTGATTTATCGGGAAAGCCGACAGAAGGCTTAAAAAATCTGAATCCTTACTTAGGTGGCAATGAGACGGCATCAGTCAATTTGAATGGTAATACTGATAATCCTGTTGGTAATCCAGGAAGTGGCAATGTACCAGGCCCTGGTGGTGGTAATGCTGGCAATGGTGGGCTTAGTGAAGAAGGTAATGGATCTAAAGGTGGTGACCCAGGTCCTGGCGATGTAGAACGTCGTGGGGGCTCTTACGATAGTTCAGGTTATATCGCTCGCGTTGAGAGTAATAAAGTGATGCCGCAACAGGCGGTGCGCCGTGGACTCAGTGGACGAGTTTCCTTTGAAATCACTTTTGATGCCGATGGCAACTTTGCTGGTGCGAATATGATCGGTAGTAGTGGCTCTAGCATTCTCGATAATGCTGCTGCTAGCCTCGTAGAGAGCTCCGGAGGTATAGAGAATACAACAGGTGAGCCAGTTACGATTGTGGTTAATGTAGATTATGGTTATAATTAATCTTCTATAGCTGATAATGTATGAATTATGTTTGTGTGTAGTCGTAATTCAGAAAATACAAGAAACGCATTTGTTAGAGGATTAGTTTTAATATTATTTTTATTGTGTATTTATTGTGTGTGGAGGGTTTATGACGAGTCGTCGTATTTTATCTGCTGCTATTGCAGCAACGTTAGCGTTAGGTACGTATCAAGCATATGCGTATGATGAGAACTTCAAGGGTTATGAGGTTCATAATGTTTCGGTAAAAGCCGATGCGGCTAAGGATGAGTATGGTAATACCATTACTGAGCAATCTTATTACCGTACTGGTGGTGATGTAAAGGTTATCACTCGTGAAGAGATTGAAAAACGTCATTATCGCGATGTAACTGAAGCGATTAAACGCGTTCCAGGTGTTACATTCCAAAATCCTGGTTACCGTGGTGGTGAGTATGGCTACCAATTCTACAATAATGGTGTATCCATCAATGGTGACTCCCGCGTTGTAGTTTTGGTGGATGGTCGTCGTGTAGACAATATTACATCTGGTCGTTTAGGTGATAGCTCTGAAAGAGGCTCTAAATCTACAGGTGTTAATATCGATGAAGTAACCAATATGGATGCTATTGATAAAATCGAAGTTATCAAAGGCCCTGGTGCTTCTCAATATGGTTCTGATGCTACAGGTGGTGTAATCAATATCATTACACGCCGTGGTAAAGGCAACTTCAGCGGATCCGTTGATTTGGCTACAGGCAGCTGGAATAAGCATAGCTATAATTTGACTGTACAAGGTGCGGCAGGTAAGAATGCGTCTACTGGTTACTTTGTAACAGCCACTCGCACTATGTCTCAAGACTCAAAATACAAAGATGGCGATACTGGTGAAGTAGCAACTCTTACAGGTTCTAAGTGGAAAGAAGAAGGCTTTAATGCGCGTATTGACCATGAGTTCAATAAGAAACAAAGCTTACAGTTTTCTATGAACTTCAAAAAAGGTCGTGATGGCTATCCAATTTCTACGCCTAGTCGTAAATACTGGAATGCAGATGATTGGCGTCGTATTATTTTCAATGCTGAAGTTGGCCAATATGATGCTAATTACAAGCTGAAAACAGATCCTAAATATGTAAATCCAGATAAAAATCCACAAGGCTATGCACCTAAGTTGTATGGTGACTCCAGAAACCCTGGTTACCACAATTTATTCGCTTTAGATGGTAACTATGGCTCTTATAGTAAGTTTAAAAACTTGGATACAGATTTAAAGTTTACTTTCGATCGCCAAGGCCAAATGGAAAGCTTTGCTAGATTGTATCGTTTAGATCATCGATATGAAGGTCGCGATACATATACATGGTCTAAGCTTGGTAGTGATGCTGCACGTGCTGCCTATGCGGCGGCATTCCCTAATGGCGCAACTGTTGAGCAATTTAATGCATGGGTTGATTCCAATTTGGCACCATTCCCTGATCGTCGTGATGCATTGCGTCAATGGATTTCTGACACAGGTGGTATGGCAGGTAGCCCAAATAGATGGTATAAAGAAAACAAAACAGGTGTAGAACTTCAATGGACTCGCCAACTTGATAAGCATGATATTATTGCTAATATCGACTATAGTCGCTCTAATTTGAACTCCCGTTCTATTAAACGTAATGGTGATGTAGTGTCTTCTGATATTCGTCGCAATACTTTATATGCTTATTTGCAAGATAAAATCTACATTGGTAACAATGTGGAATTAACACCAGCATTGCGCTATGTACACTATAGCAGCATTCAAGGTAATGGCAGCGGTGACTCCCAAGGTAAAGGTAGTGTAAGCGCCTTGACTCCTAGCTTGCATGGTCAGGTTAAATTTAACAAGAAGACTAGCATGTACGCTGGGTGGACTCGTATCTTAAGACCGCTTAAAACAGGCGACTATAGTGCGACTGATGGCGTATTTAATACACCGTTAGATGACGAAAGAGGCGATGCTTTCACATGGGGCCTATTACATACATTTGGTAAAGGTAATAATACTACTGTAGCAGTTCATTATGATTACACGCGTATGAGAAATGCCATCGCTACATTGCCAATTTTGAATAGCAGAACAGGCGAGTTTGAAAAAACAGCAGTTAATGCAAAAGAAAACAAACAATCTTTCAATATTACAGTAGACCACAGATTAAATGAACATGTAACAATGAGTGCGTCTTACTCTCATATGAAAGATAAATGGTTATCTAAAGGTGGTTGGATTCTTGATCCAAACTGGGGTTATAGCAATAGCGATGATATCAATGTGGCTATTAATAGCTTGCGTCCGCAAAACCACTATGCATTGAACATTTCCTATGATAACAAGCGTCTATATTCTGGCTTGTTGATTAATTGGTACACTGGCAATAGCGACTATGCATTCACTCATAGACGTTTCCTCATCGTGGACTGGAACCTCAACTATGATGTAACAAAAGATTTAACGGCGTACATCGTGGTAAATAACGTTCTTAACCGCGCTTATGAAACAAGCTATAGCGCTTATAATGGTCGCGGTAGTGCGGCTATGCCAGCACGTTCCTTCATGATTGGGGCGAAATATAAATTCTAATGATTAGATTCAGCGTATTAATACTATGTCTATTAATATGTGTAGGTTGTGGTCCTCAGCAGGTAACTGTTGAGGACCATCAGTCTACACCAGTACATATCAAATTGCAGCCACCAGTGACAATTGAATCCTTTGTACGTCGAGGTGAGCCTTTTGAAAGTACCTATACGGCAGTGCCCGAGCGTGTGGTGGCGATGTGGCAAAACTCCATAGAAACTATCATTGCTCTTGGTGAAGGGGATCGTATCGTAGCGGGCATGGGGATTCCAGATCGCAAATACGTGCGACCAGAATACCGTGAGGCATACGATAAAATTCCATACAAGGATCTGAAATACGCCAATTTGGAAAGCGTATTAATGATGAAGCCTGATTTGTTGGTAGGTTGGAAGTCTACTTTCACAAATAAAATGTTACAAACACCTACATTTTGGCAGGCGAGACAAGCGAATGTATATATTGCAGAGTCCTCCTTGGGGGCTCAATCGGCGCTCACCATGGATATGGAGTATAAATATATTCGAGATTTGGGGCGTATTTTTAATCGAAACATGGAAGCAGAGCGTCTCATTCAAGAGATGCAACAATCTGTGGCGTACACGGTAGCCCAAACGGCTCATGAGAAGCCACCAAAGGCATTGTTTATTGAGGTGCAAGGCAAGCATTTTCGATTGTATGGACATAAGACATTAGCTGGTAATATAGGGGCTTCCTTGCACGCCGATGTGATCGACACGGAAACGCCATCCATTAGCATGGAGGACGTGGTGGAGCAGAATCCGGATGTAATTTTCTTGATCGTGTCTGACGGCGAATATAGTCAAGCGGATGTGATTATGAACTATGTATTAACGCAGCCAGGTTTACAAGGTGTTAATGCATTGCGCAATAAACGCGTTCATTTCTTGCCATTGCTTGCTGTATATAGTCCTGGTATTCGTTTATTAGATGGTATCGACATCGTATCGCATGGGTTGTATCCTAATCTATATCCAGAAGGGGTACCAGATTTAATTCATTAATAAAGGAGCAGTATGCTAAAACGAATTGGATATACTGCTGGCGGATTTGTCCTCATAGGGGTGCTAGCAGTAGCCATTCTATGGGGACTTTCTGTTGGTACAGTACAGTTTTCACTTTCTCAAATTCTCAATATTGTAATAGATCAATTTTCTAGCCCATTGGCTATTGATGATCCTATGAATAGTCCTGATCAGACTATTATTTGGTTACTACGTATGCCGCGGTTGTTGATGGCCGCTATTATTGGAGCAGGTCTTGCGGTATCTGGCGTTATCATGCAGGCCATTGTTAAGAATCCACTGGCAGATCCTTATATCTTGGGGATTTCCTCCGGTGCGTCTCTCGGTGCTACGATAGCTATTTTATTTGGTGTAGGCGTTATGTTCGGTGAGAACTTCGTCGGCGTTATGGCCTTTATCGGGGCTATGGCGATTTCCTTCGGTGTATTGTTTATCTCGAACTTGGGTGGCCGACCAAATTCGGTGAAATTGATTTTAGGGGGCTTGGCGTTAAGCGCCGTATGTAGCTCCTTCTCTAGTTTTGTGGTTTATTTAGCGGACGATAAGGAAGGCATCCAAACCATTACATATTGGTTGATGGGTAGTTTTGCGGGCGCTAAATGGGATATGTTGCCGTTTATTGCCGTCGTTGTCCTCGTGAGCATCATCTTTTTCTGGTCTCAAAGCAGAATTTTAAACATGATGCTCCTCGGTGATGAGGTGGCCATAACTTTAGGGCGCGACTTACATACGTACCGCCAAGTCTATTTGATTATTAGCTCTCTTATCATCGGTTTTGTAGTGTACGCGGCGGGCATGATTGGCTTTGTAGGCCTCTTGATTCCTCACCTCGTGCGCATGACAATCGGAACGAATCACTGGACTTTGATTCCGTTCAGCGCATTAGGGGGCAGTATTTTCCTCGTCATTGCTGATGGCTTGTGCCGATGCATTATTCCTCACGCAGAATTGCCAATCGGCATTCTCATTTCTCTCATTGGGGCACCAACCTTTGTATACATGTTGGTGCGTAAGAACTACGGATTTGGAGGGGAATAATGAATATTCAAACAGATAATATCCAAGTCTCATTTGGTTCTAAAACGATTCTTCAGGATATTTCCCTAGATATACGAAATAAGGAATTCGTTGGCATTATTGGTCCTAATGGTAGTGGTAAAAGTACGTTCTTGAAATGCTTATACCGCGTGCTTCAGCCTAATCATGGGAAGATTTTCTTTGATGGCACTGAAATGAGTTCCTTAAGTCATCGCGATACAGCCTTAAAAATGGCTGTAGTGGCACAGCATAGTACGGTTAACTTTGATTTTTCCGTCCTTGAAATGGTTCTCATGGGCCGTTCCCCTTATAAAGGGCTACTCGATAGAGATCAAATTGATGACTATGAAATCGCCCGACATGCATTAGCTCAAGTAGGGCTTAGTGATTTTGAAAGTCGCAATTTTAATACCTTATCTGGTGGTGAGCAGCAGCGCGTTATCTTGGCAAGAGCTTTGGCACAACGCACAGAATGCCTAGTGTTAGACGAGCCGACAAACCATCTAGATATTAAGTATCAGCTGGAACTGATGACGATTGTAAAACGCCTTGATGCAACCGTAGTGGCTGCTATTCACGATTTGAATCTAGCAGCCATCTATTGTGATCGTCTCATTGCGTTAAAAGACGGTTCCGTAGTGTGTACAGGTACCCCTCATGAAGTATTGACAGAGGATACCATTCGCCACATTTACGGCGTGTCCGCCACGGTACAAACATTACCAAATGGACGATTAAATATTATATATAATATGGAATAATTGAAAAAGAGGCGTGGATGATGAAACGAATGAATAAACAAGTCTATGTAGCAGTGCTTATGGCATTAACTACTATGTCAATTAATAGTTATGCTGCAGATGTAACAATGAACAATAATGAGGAAGAAGTTACCATAAATGTTACCGCTAATCGTACATCGTTATTAGATTTAGATACACCAGTATCGACTTCTGTTATTACTCAAGAGGATATACAAAATAGCGGTGCTAAGACGGCTTTTGATGCGGTCGCTAATGTACCGGGTGTAACCATTAACTCCTTTAGTGCGTCTGGCGCAGATTTTGGTGGCATGGATAGCCGTACGAATATTCGTGGTCTTGATCGCGGTGCACTTGTTCTTGTAAACGGTGTACCTATGAACTTAAATGGTAAGAGCGGAATTGGCTCTATACCTACCAGTGCCATTGAGCGCATCGAAGTTGTAAAGGGGGCGGCCTCTACCTTATATGGCGCAGAAGCTTTAGGTGGCGTTATAAATATTATTACAAAAACGCCGTCAAAAGAGGGCGGTTCTGCTACGGTAGCTGTAGGTAATCGAGGCTCCAAGAGATTTGATATTTCTTATGGTACTAATCGATTCCTCGTTGGTATCGATAGAAAATACTGGGGGACTCAAGATCCATCTACACCGGTGCGGTATGACTATACAGGCCGCAAGGGTTATGATTACTACACTACGCGCAATAAAGGTAATTCCTTAGGTATGTTCATGAGCGGTAAGCTTTCAGATAAGATAACCTTAAATTATACTCGCGCTGAAAGCCGTTCCTCCTTTGGTTTGATTAGTACAGAAAGAAATCCTGTGAGACAGGCTCGTCATTCTACGACCTATCATTACAAGGATGACCGTAATAATGCATCTTTGATTTATAAAGATGATAATACGACGGGAACATTGTTTTATAATGACCGTACTATGCGTGGTGAAAGCCGTATTCATAGTGCTAAACAGTTCAAGCCGACCGAAACCAGTTATGTAGCTCGTCAATATGGTATAGATGTACAACATGAATGGGACTTTAGAGGCGGTAAGGATTATTTGATTGCCGGTGTTACAGGTAAGCAAGAAACCTATCGTGCCACACAGGCCCCTGTGTATACACGGCCTCATCGTAATACCTATGCGGTGTACAGTAGCTATTCTCGTGAAATCAATCCCAAATGGACTGCCATTTTGGGCTTGCGTTATACAGCCATTAGTGATCCTATTAAGGACCAACATGTGTTAACGCCTCAGTTCCAATTGTTGCACACCATCAATAAAGCTTCCTCCATGTACTTAAATATAGGGAAAGCTTACACGATGCCTAGCTTGAGTGATTCATTCCGTAGCGTGAACCGCCAATACACAGCAGTAAGTGGTAAAAATCTTAAGCCTGAAGAGGGTTGGAACTATGAATTAGGTTATAAACGTCTTAATAAGAAGGATAGCTGGAAGGTGGACGTGTTCTATATGGACTTCAAGAACTTCTTCCAATGGCAACCTGATGTAAATGGTCGCCCAACCGTTCGCGTAAACGGTGGTAAATTCCACAATGTTGGGATTGAAGCTGAGTATAGTAGACATTTGTCAGATCGACTCAAAATGAGTGTAAGTGGTTCTTATTCTAATCCAAAACAAAAGGAAATGAATGAAAGCTATTGGAAACAAGCGGCTCCTAAGTTACAGTTTACAACCGGCATTCATTATAAAAGCTCTACTTGGGATGCAGGCACATCTTTGAACTTTGTAACCAAACGTTTGCGCAATCGCGATGGCGGCTTGAACCCTAACATTGCTCTTTGGAATGCTTATGTTGGGTATCACTTTAACAAAGATGCTACATTACGCCTCGATGCACGCAATCTCTTGAACCGTCATAATGTAGTATCCAATGGAGATTATGAATACTGGGATGCACCATTCAATTATGAATTAAGTTATACACAAAAATTTTAATATGTATTAACGATACAATCCCCCGAGAATGCAGTAGCGGTAGGGGTATGGGTTTTGTGCGGGCCAAATAAATGTGTAATAATACAAATATGTAGTTTATATAATTGTGTGAATGTATATATGTGTTAAGTGAGGCATTTGGTATGAGACAACAAATTAAGCATCGTATATCTATACTTGTGGGTTTAGCATTGATAGGATTGTCTGTGAATGGATATGCAGCAGAGGTAAGTGCTGATAAGACTCCCACTACAGCTGCATCGAGTGAATCTAATGGAGTATCTGAAATCCATACTATTAATGTAACAGCAAATCGCATGGCTCTTTTAGATTTAGATACGCCGGCTGCGATGGATGTTATTACTCAAAAGGACTTAGCTAATAGCGGTGCTAAAAATGCATTTGATGCAGTTAATATGGTACCAGGCATTACGTCTTTTTCCTATGGTGCATCCGGTCTTGAATATGGGGCTATGGATAGCCGTGTGAATATCCGTGGCCTTGAACGGGGATCCTTGATTCTCATGAATGGGGTACCGATGAACCTCAATGGCAAGGGCGGCCTTAGTTCTATTCCGACTAGCTCTATTGAACGCATTGAAGTATTAAAAGGTGCAGCCTCTGCTTTATATGGCGCTGATGCTATGAGTGGTGTTATCAATGTAATTACTAAGACTCCAAGTAAAGAAGGGGGCTCTGCTACGGTAGGTTTTGGTAATATGGGTCGCCAAACTTATAAAATTAACTATGGCACGCCTCGCTTCTTAATTGGTGTGGAACGTAACTTCTTTGGTGCTCAAGATCCAGAAACCCCTATCCGCTCCGATATCGGTGCTTATGCTAGAGGCTATGAATATTATACAGCTCGTAACAAAGGGAATTCCTTAGGTGTATTTATGAGCGGTAAATTAAATGATAAGTTGACCTTGAACTTTAGTCGTTTTGAAGGTAATTCTTCCTTTGGACAGTTGAGTACGGAAACGAATCCTATTAAGCAAAAGCTTCACTCTACAACATATGCTTATAAAGATACTAAAAATAATGCGTCTTTAGTTTATAAAGATGACAATACTACAGGTACAATCTTCTACAATGATAGAGATTTGTATGGTAAAAGTCGCATACATAGCAAAAAGACATATACGTTAAGTGATAATAACTATATTGCTCGACAATATGGTTTTGATGTGCAACATGAATGGGACTTCCGCGGTGGTAAGGATTATTTAATTGCGGGTGTACTTGGTAAACGAGAAACATATCGCACTAAATCTGGTCCATACTATGGAAATCCACACCGCAATAGTTATGCCATTTATGGTACATACTCCTATCAAATCAATCCTAAATGGACTAGTATTTTAGGCTTGCGTTATTCGGATATTAAAGACCCTGTAAAAAATCAGCGCGTATTAATTCCACAGTTCCAATTACAACATCGTATCAACAAGGAATCATCCATGTACATAAATGTTGGTAAAGCCTTTAGAATGCCGAACTTAAGCGATACTTTCAAGAAAATTAATAAAGGCTATGCCTCTGTTAGTGGACGTAATTTGAAACCTGAAGAAGGTTGGAATTACGAATTAGGCTATAAACACATTACTAACAAAGATAGCTGGAAAGTAGCGCTCTTCTATATGGACTTTAAAAACTTCTTCTCTTGGAAACCGGATAGCAATGGTAAAAACACGATTCGCGTAAATGGTGGTCGCTATAGAAATGTCGGTATCGAAGCCCAATATGGTCGTAAATTAACAGATCACTTAAAAATGACTGTGGGTGCATCGTATTCTAATCCAAAACAACGAGAAATCGATAAGACCTATTGGAAACAAGCTAACCCTAAATTGCAATTTACAGGGGGTATCCATTACAATAGCTCAACCTGGACTGCAGGTACTAGCATCAACTTTGTCACAAAACGGATGAAGAACCGCGATGGCGGTACAAACCCAAATCTTATAGCTTGGAATGCATACGTAGGCTATCAGTTCAATGAAAACTCATCCTTGCGGCTAGATGCACGTAACTTGTTAAACCGTCATAATGTTATTTCAAACGGAGACTGGGAATACTGGGATGAACCATTTAATTACCAACTCAGCTATACTCAAAAATTCTAGTCTTTATGTAATCACTAATTAGAACTATACAAGGAGTATCATCATGAACAAGAAAATTGGATTTTTCATATGTTTGATGATACTCCTTTGTGTATGTATAGCGGGTTGTGGACCTCAATCGGAGGCAAATGTAACGCCATATACTCGTTATGTTGAAAGTCACGATGGCGTTCAAGTTGCTGTTCCAGAGCATCCAAAACGGATTTTATCACTGTCTTCTGCGTTCGACACAATTTTATTAGGACTTATAGAACCAGAACGTTTAGCAGGCATTAATAAATTGTCTACCTATGAGGAATATTCGCTAGAGGCAAAGCGCGCAAAGCTGGTAAAACCAGTGTTGAGTTCGTATCCTTTGGAGAAAATCATAGCCTTGAAACCGGATCTCGTTATAGCGCCAGATTATATATCGGCTGATGTTATCTATGGCTTACGGCACATGGGTATAGCCACTGTTGTGGTACCTACCCCTTCTACGGTGGACGGAGTGATTCAGAATGTGATGGAGATTGCTCATATTATTGGGGAAGATGAAAAGGGTAGCTTTTACAATCGGAAGATTCACCGTGAAATAGATGAAATAAAGCACCTAGCAGAATCTATTCCAATTGAGCAGCGCAAGACGGTTCTCTTTGTATCATCTATGGACGGATATACGGGAACAGGAAGCCTTTTTGATGATATGTGTCACTATATGAGTATCTATAATGCACCGAATCGGATTGGCTTACCGCCGCACATACCCTTTGGGGAGGAGCGGGTATTAGCCATGAATCCAGACTACATTTTTATTCCATCCTATAAGGGAATGGACAAGAATTTGGCGGATCGATATTTAAAAAATCCGGCCTTTCAAAATCTGCCGGCTATCAAGGAAAATCGTGTTAAGCCTTTACCGGCAGCGTACTTATATACTATGAATCAGCATATTGGGGAAGCGATGCTAGCCATTATGTATACTGTGTATCCTCAATTAGAAAGGAATTCTCATGACTAAACAGACACAACGCATCATGGCGATCACTCTGATTGGGGTGTTGCTATGTATCGTGAGCTTATTGGCGCTCCATGTAGGGACCATTATGATTCCTATCGGCGGGGGTGTGCAAAGTATTTTAAATGGCATGGGCATACCTGTGAGTTTTACGGAGCCTATTACGGCTGAACAAGAGGCTGTACTGTGGTTTATCCGCATGCCACGCCTTATCATCGGACTTCTTGTAGGAGGCGCTTTGGCACTGGCTGGTGCCGTTATGCAAGGGGTATTCTCGAATCCGTTGGCTGATCCAGGTATTATGGGCGTATCCGCAGGGGCATCTCTCGGTGCGGTTATCGCCATCGCCCTTGGTGTAACATCTCTTGGCATGTTTTACATGCCTGCCTTTGCCTTCGTAGGGGCCTTTGTATCCGTTGGGATTACTATATTGTTAACATGGCGTAATAACAAGCTCGACACGACCACCTTGTTGCTTGCTGGTGTAGCTGTTAGTATGCTGCTCGGTGCTTTCACATCGGGCATTTTGACTATGATTAATGAATACCGCTTGCGTGAATTCCTATTTTGGATGGTGGGTGGCCTCGATTTTCGTCGCTGGGACCACGTTCTACTAGCGGTGGGGCCTATCATGACGGGCAGCGTTATATTAATGATGCTCGGTCGTCACCTGAATGTACTCGTTCTCGGCGATACAGAGGCGCGTGCCTTGGGTTTGCCTGTTATGGTGTATCGCATGCTATTCCTGTTTTTGGCATCTGTCGTTACTGCTACTGCGGTGTGCGTCAGTGGTTCCATTGGTTTTGTAGGTCTTGTGGTACCACATATTGTGCGTATCTTAGTAGGGCCAGATCATCGAATACTATTGCCTATGGCGGCCGTTGGAGGCGCATTATTCCTCGTATTCTGTGATACATTAGGTCGCGTTATTGCTCAGCCAGTTGAGATTCGCGTAGGTATCATGACGGCTCTATTAGGGGCACCATATTTTCTATATTTACTTCATCGCTTGCGTCGTAAAGGAGGGGCCTAATGAAACTAGATGTTCAATCTCTATCTGTCACATTAGGGGAGACCACCATTGTGAAAGACGCATCCTTTGCCATTGACCGCGGTGAGTTTGTCGGTATTATCGGCCCTAATGGTTCTGGTAAAACAACGTTGTTAAAAGCATTGCGTGGCCTTTATCCTACATCTGGTGGAAATATTTTCTGGGATGGTAACAGCATCTCTTCTTTAAGCGATAAAGAAATCGCTCATCATGTGGCGTATATGCAACAGTCTGTAAATGTTTCCTTCGATTATGAAGCCATCGATATTGTGATGACCGCTCGTTATCCTTATTTGAAATGGTGGGAACAAGAAGGCCCTGAAGATAAAGTTATCGTTGAACAGGCTATGAAAGAGGTAGGCGTTTATCATCTGCGGAATCGTTCTGTACAATCTTTGAGTGGCGGTGAGCGTCAACGGGTATTCTTAGCAAAGGCTTTGGCACAACAAACAGAGGTCCTATTACTAGATGAGCCGACGGCTGCCCTCGATCTAGTATATGCTGACGATATCTTTCATGAGGGTCGCAGATTATGTGACGAAGGTAAAACGATTTTAATTGTCGTTCATGACTTAGAATTAGCCGCAAAATATTGCACTAAACTCGTCTTAGTTAGTGATGGTCACATCGTTGATGTAGGTGCACCTCGAGATGTGCTCACTGCAGATAATTTAAAAGCTGCCTTCCACTTGTCTGCAGCAGTTTACGACGATCCATATTTCAAACAACAACGTATCTTTGTGTTCCCAAAAGGAACTACGGATATTGAGGATTATAAACAAACAGAGACTAGTGGAGAGATGTCAATTGACCCTCAACTGAAATAGACATATAAGTGCCTATGTATAGGTCAGTAAATTTCCTGTTTATCTTGATATATTTGTATTGCTATTCCTAGCGAGGTCAGGCTTATGTTATATCCATTTACTGCTATTGTTGGTCAAGATGAAATGAAATTGGCTCTTTTGCTAAATGCCATCAATCCGTCCATCGGTGGTGTGTTAATTGAGGGCGAAAAGGGCACTGCAAAGTCTACGGCTGTACGTACATTGCCAAGCCTGTTACCTCCGATGGAAACAGGAACTGATGCGATGACTGTAGTAGAATTACCTATAAATGCTACGGAAGACCGCGTTGTAGGGTCTATTAATTTAGAAAAGGCATTGCAAGAGGGGGTAAAAGCTTTTGAACCGGGGATTTTACACGCAGCACATCAAAATATTCTCTATGTAGATGAGGTGAATCTATTAGATGACCATATTGTAGATATTTTGCTAGACGTGTCCGCTATGGGGGTAAATACGGTAGAGCGTGAAGGGGTAAGCCATTCTCATCCATCTCGCTTCATCCTCGTCGGAACTATGAACCCTGAAGAGGGGGACCTAAGACCTCAGCTATTAGATCGCTTTGGGTTGTCCGTCATGGTCTATGGTGAACAGGATCCAGCACAGCGGATGGAGGTGATTAAGCGACGTCTTGCATTTGGCGATGCTCCAGAAGCGTTTATAGCGTCTTATGAGGAATCGGAGCAAGCATTACATGAGCGCTTGCTACAAGCTCGCAAATTATTACCAACCATTATTCCCTCCGATGATAGTTTGCTTAAGATAGCGAGCATCAGTATCGGCGTTGGCGTTGATGGACATCGCCCAGACATTACGATGATGCACACCGCTCGCGCTCATGCAGCCTTTCACGGTCGCTCACAAATCATAGATGACGACATTAAGGTGGCCGCAAGATTGACGTTAAAACATCGCATGCGGAGATTGCCTTTTGAAGAACAAGGTCACGACGAAGACCGCATCGATACAGCAGTATCTGCGGTAATCGAGGGCTAGCTATGGAAACATCTGTACAAGAGGCTCTCAAAATAGGCCTTGTAAACGACCAGATACATAGCATTGTCATTTCTGGGGGAACTGGTGTCGGTAAAAGTTTTATGGTTCGTCAGTGCCTCAATACATGGCATATTCCCTATCGTGTTATACCGGTTTATATAGATAGCTCACAACTTCAAGAAAGCATCGATTTTGAAGCCTCTCTCGAGCAAGGCAAGATTGTTATGTCCTCTAGTCTATTAGATGACGATAATACGCGATGCTGGCTCATCGATGATGGTCATGTGGTATCCCCAGAAGTGCGTCATGCCTTATTAACAGAGGCAAAACGCCGCCAAATCTTGTTGATTATGACCATAAACCATGAGCATAGAGCCTTAACTGATGCGGAATGGGAACTCGTAGATGTACACGTATCTATGGAACCAGCTTCATTGGAGTCTAGGGTGGCGGTATTACAACAAACTCGAGATGTAATTTCTTGTGCAGATACTGTGTTACCTTCAACAGAAGAGCACTCATCTAAGGATGTAGTCAGTTTAATCGATCATAAGCGGATTTCATCGATTGCCGTTCCTGATGCAATGATTTCATTAGCCATTTCCTATGCACTTCAAGCTCGTACTGTAGGTCACGGTGCAGAGTTTTTATTGCTCCAAGTTATGAAATCACTGGCGCTTCTTGATGGTGTTTCTTACTGTAAGCCCATTCATGCAGAGCGGGGCGCTCTTTATGTACTGCCTCATCGGATGAAGCGTGATGACACAACCACATCACAGCCTTCACAAGGGGAGAATGGAAATAGTAAAACGGATAGAAATCAACTAGAAAATAGGGCCGAACATGCATCGGACCAAGCTGATGAAGATGCACAATATGAAGCGGACCAAAATGATTCTATGGGGAATGAAGCAAGTCCTAACGATTTAAACGCTAATGATGGGGACACTCATTCTGCTATGAATAGTGTAGAAGATGCATCTTCTCAGCAAGACGATTCAAGTGAAGCTGATGGGGCTAATGAATCCAATGACTTAGATACTACACAGAAGGAATCCAGTGATTCCGAGGCTATGAACGTAGGTGGAGGCGAGTCACAACGCTTATCCTCTTTATATTTGCCCGATACGGTTGCCCGTATAGCTAACCAATTATTCCAATGGAAACTAGAATCCTCTAAAACAGTAGACCGTCAGTATCGAAAGGGCTCAGGTCGTCGCCTCATGACCAAAACAAAGGACACGAGAGGGCGTATGATTCGAGCTTACCAAGATGAACATGCCTTAGAGGACTTGGCGCTAGTAGATACGTTGCGAGCGGCAGCACCTTATCAACGATTGCGGGCTGCTACTAAAATGGAACAAGAAAAGCTATCTACTCAGTCCCAGCAATTAAAGCAACAAGGCGGCAAGGGATTATCTTTAGTGATAAAACCTCAGGATTACCGCCGAAAAGCCCGTGAAAAGCGCATTGGTGCATACCAGCTTTTCGTAGTAGATGCCAGTGGGTCTATGGCGGCGCGTCATCGTATGGAGGCCACTAAAGCGGCTATTCTCAGTCTCTTGCGAGATTCTTATATCCACCGTGATTCGGTAGGGCTCATTGCGTTCCGCAAGGAGTCGGCAGAGGTGTTATTGCCTTTCACGCGCAGCGTAGAGCGAGCAGAGCGATTGTTAGCCTCTATGCCTACAGGCGGTAAAACGCCGTTAGCTCACGGTTTACGGATGGCCTATACCATGTGCGATAGATTGTTGCGTGTCCATCGGGCGGAACGAATTCAGATTATATGTATCACCGATGGTCGAGCTACGTCGGGTGATTCTGAGGACCCTGTAGCGGAGTCCAAGCAATGGGCTCGTATCCTTGGTACTTTACCTGTAGATTGTATCGTTATCGATACGGAAACGGGCTTTATCAAACTTGGATTGGCTAAGGAATTATGTAAATTGATGAATGGCAGTTATTATGCCATGGATACTATTACGGCAGATCGTATTTTGCGAGTGTCTCGGAGGTAGATCATGAGTCGACTCATGTATATTTCTAACTTAGGAAAACAAATTCAATATATAGAAAAGGCCGTTGCTACCTACCCTGAATTGATACAAGGCGAGGTGGATATTTGCAATATGAAAAAGCCTCCTCTCTGGGACGGTGATTTTGAAAGTCGCCTTCGTGCTGCCGATGTAGTACTCGTAACAAACATGGGGGTTGGCTTAGACTCGCCATTCTTAGAACGCCTTGAACGATGGCTATATGCGCATCATCCAAAATACTGGATTGATGTGGTAGAGCCTAAGAAAACGGATATTCTGTATCGTAATATAGATGAGGATAAACGGATTCGCCTTGAAAGTTATCGTCGTACTAGTGGCATCATGAACTATGTGCGGCTTATTAACGGTGCTTTCAGTACAAAACCAATTTCTGAATGGGAAGAACCTGACCGAATTCCGTGGCAAGCCATTATGGGGCGAGCAGGCAATATCTACGAGACCTATGATGAGTTTATGGATGCCGAAGGAAACCCTGATTGGCCGTCCATTGCGGTGTACTTTTACCGTGACGAGTGGATTATGGGGGATATTTATTATCAACAGGCCTTATTTGAAGAAATTTATAAACATCAGTACAATCCGATTATTTTTTATGGGCAATACGGTTCGAATCCTCGCGTAGGCATTCCGAATATGAAATTGTCCATGAACCATCTTTTTGGGAAGGATATATTCCCCTTTGACGTGCTTATCAATACTTGTAAATTCTCCTTCCAGTCCTTAGGGGCTCAAACCTTGGAGGAGTTAAAATTACAGGACGTACCTATCGTTCAAGGGTATACCATATACATGGATGAGAAATCCTGGGCTGAGAATCCACAAGGAGTTACGCCGTTAGATGTGAATTTATCCATATCACAGCCTGAGTTAGATGGTGTTATTCAAGGCGGTGTAGTGGCTTGTCAGACCTTTGATGAGCGTGGTCACTATGTGTATTTACCTGTGAAAGAGCGCATTGCGGCCGTCGTTCAGCGAGCTATTAAATGGTCTAAGTTGCGGTATATTCCTGTATCTGAGCGAAAGATAGCCATTATTTTACACAACTATCCGCCTAAGAATTCTAATATTGGTTCTGCAGCAGGCCTTGATACGCCTGAGTCGGTGCTACGATTATTAGAACAGATGAAAGAGGAAGGTTATACGATAGATTCTGTGCCTGATACGAGTGCAGATTTAATGGACAGTGTTACATCCCACATGACAAACGACCGCTCCATGCTTACCGATGAGTTGCTAGCTTCGGCTGAAGGTCGCTTGAGCAGTAAGGATTACAAAGCATACTTTGAAACACTGCCAGCAGATACGCAACAAGCTATGGTTACATCTTGGGGGGAGGCCCCAGGAGATGTATTTGTCTACGATGATGAAGTCATCATTCCAGGTTTTTCAAATGGCAATTTGTGGATTACGGTGCAACCACCGCGCGGCTTCGGAGAGAATGTATCTGCCATCTATCACGATCCATGTTTGCCACCACCGCATCAATACTTGGCATTCTACCACTGGGTTCGGAATGTCTTTCAAGCTGATGCGGTCATTCATGTAGGCACACATGGCTCCTTAGAATGGCTACCAGGTAAGGGGGCTGGTCTCAGTGCTAGCTGTTATCCTGAAATCGGTATCGCTAGTTTGCCAAATATTTACCCGTACTGGACAACTATCATTGGGGAAGGTATACAAGCAAAACGGCGTAGTTCAGCCTGTTTAGTGGGCTACTTATCGCCACCGATGACGACGGCGGGGCTCTACGATGAATTTGAAGAGCTAGAAGCTTTACTAGATGAGCATAGTCATTTTGAACAGGAGCATCCTGAGAGTGTAGCTGACATAGGCGAAGTGATTCGCGAAAAGGCCCTGGCCTGTCATCTTATCGATGAAGAAAAGGGGCCTACTATGGTGGTGGACGATATAATTACAGAAGTTCACGAAAAGCTAAGTGATTTGAAACATATGCAAATGCGCAATGGTTTACATATCTTGGGTCAAGGCCCTGAGGGAACAGATTTAGAAGAGTTTATTACTGCTATCATACGGACCCCTCAAGGAAATATTGCATCAGGTCTTGAAACGCTAGCCGCTGAGTTAGGGTATGATTGGTCGTATCTAGAGAAACATGCTGGCGAAATCAATGATGACGGAATTCGTAATAATGTGATTATCGATCGAATTTGGCAGGAATTACGAGCGTTTGTGTCTAATATTATACATAAACCAGATTATAAGGCGCCTCAAAGTTTAGAGCCTTTGGTAGATGCCATAATTCGTGAGTATATACCTAAATTAGGTCAAACCAAAAATGAGCTCAGCTCTATCTCTAAAGCGTTACAAGGAACCTATGTTGAGCCTGGCCCCGGTGGAGCCCCATCGAGTGGTCAAGTCGATGTATTACCTACGGGTCGTAACTTTTATGGTTTAGATGAAAGAGCCTTGCCTACAAAGATAGCCTACCAATTAGGAATAGAGCTTGCAGATCAAGTTATGGCTGATTATATTTTAAATGAACAGCGCTATCCTGAGACGATAGGGATTATCTTATGGGCTAGTAGCAACTCTAGAAGTCATGGTCAGTGTTTAGGTGAATTCCTCTACTTATTGGGGGTTCGCCCTAAATGGCAATCTAACGGTCGTATTTCAGGTCTCGAGGTCATTCCGCTAGATGAATTACAACGCCCTCGTATCGATGTGATGGGCCGCATCAGTGGTCTTATTCGAGATATGATGCCTACTGCCATTAGTTGGCTCGACAAGGCTGTTGAAATGGTGGCAGAATTAGATGAGTCTTTGGAAGACAACTACGTGAAAAAGCACATTCATGATGATGTGGATTGGCTTGTTGAACAAGGTGAAGATCCTATGCTAGCCACTAAAAAGGCGCGCCTTCGTATCTTTGGCGACCCACCACAAGCCTATGGCACGGGTGTGGGTGCCCTGATTGAAGGGAAGAACTGGGAGTCCTTAAGCGACATTGCACAAGTTTACAGCAAGTGGAGTAGCTTTCACCTGCACAAGGACATTCCTCAGGATATGAGGCTATTCCAACGGCGATTAACTACGATGGATGTAACCATTAAGAACGAAGATAATCGGGAAACGCACATTTTGAGTGCTGATGATTATTATAGCTATCATGGTGGTCTCATTGCGGCGGTGCGAAATGCAAAAGGTAGTGCCCCTCGTGCCTATGTGGGGGATAGTACAGATCGCAGCCACGTCGTGATGCGGTCCTTATCAGATGAGTTTCGCCGCGTTGTACAAGGGGAAACGCAGAATCCGAAATTCATTCAGGCCATGATGAACCATGGCTACAAAGGGGCATCGGATATGTCTAATGTGGTTTCTCATAGTTTTGGCTGGGATGTTACCAGTGATGTGGTGCCTGACTGGGTTTATGAGGGGTATGCTAACAAATATGCCTTAGACAAAGTGGTGCAAGACTGGATGCGCAATGTAAACCCTTGGGCCTTACAGCGCATTGCAGAAATTTTGTTAGAAGCTGCTCAACGTGGCTATTGGGATGCAGCTCCAGATATGTTGGAGGAATTGCAGTCCCTATATATTTCAATGGAAGGTGTTATAGAAGGTCGTTAATATGAAACAAAGAATATCTATTATATGTACCATATTAATGATGGTACTTCTGGTGGTCGGCTGTGGTCCTACGCAAACAGGGACTACGGGCACCACACATCAAGTTACAGATGGAGCAGGGGTAGCCGTTACGGTGCCTAACGAGCCGAAGCGCATCGTTCCTGTCGCTGCGAGCACAGAGGATATCGTGTTATCTTTGGTTGATCCGAGCCGAGTGGCAGCTGTTGGCACCGTGCCTAACAATGTGCCTGATGAGTCTGCCAAGGTTGAGAAACATGTGAAAGCAACTGCTGAATCCATGCTCTCTGTACAACCTGATCTAGTATTAGTTCCAAACTGGATGTCTCCAGATGCGATTGGGGAAATGCGAAATATGCAAATTCCTGTTTACGTCTACAAGACGCCTACTACGGTAGAAGAGGCAAAGGCTGTTATCCATGAAATTGCAGGTCTTTTACATGCATCGGATGAAAAGATGATTGCTAGTATGGATGCAGATCTGAAAACTGTAGAAGAATTAGCAAATAAACATACCGGTGAACGACCTGTAGTGGCATTTTATACGCAATTTGGTTTAACCGGCGGCAAGGGGTCAACCTTTGATGATATGACTAAATATTTGAAAGTCACCAATGCGGCTGCTCAATTAGGCTTAGGACCTTTTGATAATGGAACGCGAGAGGATTTAATTAAAGCGAATCCGGATATTATTATTATTCCATCTGTGTCTTACACTTCGGATGGTACTACACCGGCAACGGCAGAACAACTCTATTCTGATCCTGCTCTGCAAGGGGTTAAGGCCATCGCCAATCGCCGTGTGTTCCTCGTAGATTCCTTGCAGGTCATGAGTTATTCCCAATTTATGACACGGGCAATGGTTTCTATGGCACAATATATATATGGTATGTAGGTTAATGTGTGTGGAGGTTTTTATGAAAGTATCAAGAATGCAACGATTATCTATGTACGTAGGGTTAGCCCTCGTATTTGGTAGCACTTTGAGTGCACCAAATGTATTAGCTGTTGAGGGTGGGGATGCGAAAGAATCGCATACCATTGTTGTTACCGCAACTCGTAGTGAACAACAACTTTCAGAAGTGCCAGCAAGTGTAGGCGTAGTAACAGGTGACGATATTCGTGAGCGCCATGCTACGAATATGAACGAAGCCTTGAACATCGTACCGGGCGTAGATATTAATACGTATGGTGGTGGCGTAGGTTACACGAACTCCAATGCATTCCGCATCAATGGGTCTGACCAAGTATTATACTTGGTAGACGGCATCAATATGGGCGCAGCTGGTGTAAACCCGCCGATGACTATTTTGAAAGATATGTCTAGCATTGACCGCATTGAAGTCCAACGTGGTGCAGGCTCTACATTGTATGGTTCCGGTGCCATCGGTGGTGTAGTAAACGTAATCACTGCAAAACCTGAGCAAGGTGTACAAACTAAACTTCGTGTGATGGGCGGCAGCAATGATTTAGAACAATACGCTATTACAAACGAAGGTAGCAAAAAAGATTGGTATTGGCGTGTAGGCGTACAAAAAGATATCATTGGCTCCTACAAAGATGGTCATGGCGTGCGCGTTCCTCAACATGGCAACAGCCATACTGCATCCTTCATGGTGGGCAATAAAATCAATGAGAAGAACGATGTAAAAATATCTTACGACACATATCGTGGTGATGTAATGTACTCCGACCATTTGGGTGCCCTTAATCACATTCGTTATGGTAATGAAGCAAATGACTCCTTACGCGCGATTTGGAACAACAAAATAAGCAATCGTTGGAGTCATCAATTATACTTGATGAATAATCATTATAAAACAACATATGATGGGTACTTAACGGATGTGAAGACTCGTGGTATTGGTGATCAAGTTACGTATAAAGCAAAAGACCATACTGTAGTAGGCGGCTTTGACTGGCGTCAAGATAAAGTGGTTAACATGGGCGGCGTGAAGCTTACGAACGCATCTTACTTTATTCAAGATGAATGGAAATTTGCTCCTAAGTGGACTGTAACGCCTGGTATCCGCGTTGACCACCATTCTGCTTTCGGTACTCATACATCTCCATCCATCAGCCTCGGCTATGATGTAAATGAGAAGACAAATGTGTATGCTGCGTATAAAGAGTACTTCTTGGCACCTACACCATACCAATTATTTGATGGTTTCAATGGCAACCGCAATTTGAAACCGGAAACAGGTCATGAATTTGATTTAGGTGTACACCACAAATTCGGTAAAACATGGAATAGTAATCTCAGCTTCTTCAGCCGTAGTACGAAGGATAAAATCGGTTGGGTTATGACTGATCCGGCAAATTTTACAGGTCAATATCGCAATTTTGACACTGAAAAAGCTCGTGGCATCAATGCGGATGTGCGTAAACAATTGACTAATCACTTGTCCGCACGTCTTGGCTATACTTATACTCATATCGATGCAACACCAACTCGCAAAGCAAACCGTGATGGATATGTACCAAAACATGCTGTTAACGCAGGCCTTGATTACAACGATGCTAAATGGGATGCTCATTTGGATATTCGTGGTATTATCAATCGTCCTGGTACAGCAGATAATGTATTCCCACGTAAAACATACTGGTTGGCTGATATCAGCGCTAACTATCGGGTACGCGAAAATGTTACTGTATTTGGTCGTATCAATAATATCTTTGATACATACTATGCGGAACAATCTGGCGTTCGTTGGGGCAACCCTGGTGACTGGTGGCCAGGTCAAGGTCGCAACTTCCGCCTAGGTGTAGAAGTGACTATCTAATAGATATAACTACTGCAATGGTTCGATTATAAAGCTATACTAATAATTGACAATTACGTCGTAGTTATTTGTTTAGCTTCAAAAAGTAATCTATATCATGGTGAAAGAGCCTCTCGTGGGGCTCTTTCATTTTTATTATAGTTTTTGATGGTATATTGAGACCGCACTAAATACCATGAGAGTTATTTTCAATAATCGATAAATTAAGTACGGGTAAATAAGTATATGTTATAAAACTATAGATTTTCTATAGTAAAAGCTCTATAATATTATGTATCTATCTATAGGTATTCATAGTTTATGTTTTGTGATGTACTTGTATATTTGCTTGTATAGTAAGTGTTTTGTTACTTTCACAGTTATCAAAACCTTCCAATGGAGAAGGTTGATTTTTAGAGGAGTTGGATCGAAATGAAACAACCAGAATTATCGCCGTATATGATGGCTCGGAAGCCGTCTGGCATTCGCCTAGGACAAATTAAATTCTTGGAACGTAAGAACCCGCCTATCTTGGTGAATGGTTCTATTGGCAATGTAATGCGTCCTATGCATCCCGCCATGCAGCGTAGGTTGTTTGATTTGGGCGGTGTCAATAGCCCGTTCCATAATGGGATTGTGCCATATGTACCAACTACGGGCACTGATGAGTGTCGAGAAGCGTTTCTCCACATTTTGCGCAGCCAAGGCTTTGATACAACAGGGCTTGATGTACTTGTAACAGACGGTGCATCCATGGCGATGGAAATCATCATGCTCGGTGTATGTGGTGGTGCTGGCGAAGAAGAACGTCCTCTTTTGATGTTCAATCCTTCTTATACAAACTATGATGCAGTAGGTCTTCGCATTGGTCGTAAAACGGTTACTGTAGAACGGGAGCTCAATGAAAATGGTGAGTTCGAATTGCCCTCTGTAGAGACTGTTGAACAACGTATTATCGAGACAAAACCTGGGGCGTTGCTTATCATTCCTTATGATAATCCTACAGGTCAATTATTTAGCAAAGAAACGCTTATTGAATATACTAAATTGTGCGTTAAACATAATTTGTGGATTATCTCTGACGAAGCGTACCGTGAATTGGCTTATGAAAAAGGGAAAGAAACATCTAGCATTTGGGCCTTAACCGATAAAGATGTGCCTGGCATCGAAGGCCGCCGTATCAGCCTTGAAACGGCTAGCAAGGTTTGGAATGCGTGCGGACTTCGGATTGGAGCTATCATTACGGATAATAAATTATGTTATGAAAAATCTGTTGCGGAATATACGGCAAATCTTAGCGCTAATACATTGGGCCAATATATTTTTGGTGCTTTGAAACATGAGTCTTATGCGCAATTGCACAACTGGTATGAGCAACAACGCGACTACTATCGTCAAATGATCTTTGAACTCCACAAAGGTTTTAAAGAGGCAGAACCGGACTTTATCGTGTCTCGCCCTGAAGCGTCTATTTACTTTGTAATCGACGTGAGAAAGGTTGCAAAACCTGGCTTTGATGGTGTAGAATTTGCTTCTTGGTGTGCCGAACACGGTGCAGTAAGCCTTGATGATGGCAAGGAATATACACTCCTCATGGCGCCGCTCAATGGTTTCTATAGCGGTAAAAATGGCGATAATAACCCTGGTAAAACACAATTGCGTGTGTCTTTCTGTGAAAACCCAGAGCTATTGCGATTGGCTCCTGAATTATTGTCTAAACTATTCAGAGCTTACGAAGCACAACGAAATGTATAAAAGTAAAGAGTGCCCTCCCAAATGGGAAGGCACTCTTTTTACGTTATAAGTTGTATATATACTATAAGTGGTATAGTATCACATAAAAAAGAGCTATAATTTTGAATATTATAGCTCTTTTCGTTTTTCCCTAGATATGGTAAGTAGGGAAGGGCTTTTATTTACTTTCTTCATCATGCTGCGGTCCCTTAGTACGTATTTCGACTGCCAGTTGCTCGCTAGGTATGGAGCTTTCATCAATTGATGGATATGATGTGTCTTCTAAGATAACCGTTTCTAATAATTTGTTAATTTCGTCAGACTGTATGGATACTTCTTTGTTGTACCATTCGCCAAATTCGTGAATAACCTTTTCGTTGCGACGGAAATAGGTATATTGGTCGATTTTACGCGATTCTACAAGTTCAGCATTCTCTAAGATGCTCATAAATGTAGAAATAGAAGATTGCGATACACCGCAGCGCTTTTGGATACTCTTAACGCTCACACTATGAGGGAAATCGATAAGAGTGTTAGAGTGTACTTGTACACCGAATTCTTTCTCTGGGTGTTTTAGCCACAATATAATATCTAACCGATGCGGATTTGATAATGCTTTCAAGATTTTTAACGGGTCCATAGGGCCTCCTCTTAATTAAAAAATAACGAGTTCCTAACCTTGACCGTGGACTTGCATTATGCGGTCGTATTATACGCGTCTTGCTCCGTATAGGGTTTTTGCTACCTTTATCATACGCTACTTTTACCGTGAAAGCTAGACTTACTTATAAAATTCACGAATTGATGAATTTTATTGCACTCATTTAGAAGGGAAAGTATACATTAGTATTAATATATAATGAGTATATATACAACATGTATAGACTTTTATAATATATTTCTGAAAAATATAGAATATATTCATCTTTCTGTGATAATTTTTAAAGGTATTTTGGTTCTAAATAGAGAAATATATATACTATATGAACTTATGTAAGTCTAAGCTTTCATTAAAAGGAGCTGAGTATATGGCAATTGATCGCAATGAAACATTTGATGTTATCGTTGTTGGCGCAGGACCAGCGGGTTCTGCGGCAGCATTACGCTTAGCGGAGCAGAGGGTAAAAGTTTTACTCATCGAACGCGGCACCGCACCAGGTGCTAAAAATATGATGGGTGGGCGCATCTACACACATTCTTTGGAGCGTCTTGTACCGGACTTTAGAGACCGTGCGCCGTTGGAACGAAAGGTGACAAAAGAGCGCATTTCTATTGGTACAGGCAATGAAATGACCACCATCGAGTACAGTTACCAAGATGGTGAACCTAATGAAGAATCCTACGTAGTATTGCGTGCTAAATTTGATAAATGGCTAGCAGAAGAGGCGGAGAAAAAAGGGGCTCTCCTCGTGTCTAATGTACAGGTAACTGAGCTTATTACTGAAGGTGAAGGAAAACGTCGCCGTGTAATAGGTGTTCGCTGTCACGATGACGAAGTATATGCAAAACTAGTTATCATCGCAGAAGGTTCTAATACATTATTATTGGAAGAAGCTGGCCTTACAGGTCCTACAGATCCAAAAACAATGGCTGTAGGGGTGAAAGAAGTATATAAACTCAAAAAAGAAGATCTTGAAAATCGTCTCATGCTATCTGGCGATGAGGGGATGGCATGGCTTACTTTGGGCGATATGACCGATGGCTTATTGGGCGGTGGCTTTATTTACACGAATAAAGACAGTCTTTCCGTAGGTATGGTTGTAGGCCTTGAAGATATCGGTAAAGCAAATAAATCGGTAGATGAAATGCTATTAGCTTTCACAAGCCATCCAAGAATTGCACCATTATTAAAAAATGGTCAATTGAAGGAGCATAGTGCGCATCTCGTACCTGAAGGCGGCTTTAAAGCTCTGCCTACATTGGGTGGTAATGGGTATGTTATCGTCGGTGATGCGGCACGCATGTGTATGAATCTTGGGTATACCATTCGTGGGATGGACCTTGCCATCGAATCTGGCATGTGTGCAGCCGATGCGGTTAACGTAGCCTTGCGCGATGAAAACATGGAGCGCGTTGCTAAATTGTATGAACGTCAAATCAAGAATTCTTGGTTATATAAGGATATGAAGCTTTATAAAAATATGCCTGCCTTCCTCGCATCCAACCCTCGTATATTCAAAGAGTATCCTGCTCTTGTGAATAATGTGATGCGCGATGTATTCACTGTAAACGGTGATGGGGCAGTACCAATGATGAAAAAATTGATGAGTAGTGTAAGTGATGTAGGTTTAGTTACCTTGATTCGTGATGCTTGGAAAGGGGTGCGTTCCCTATGAAATTAGAAGAGCGTTTGGGCGCTAATAAATACTATGTAGATGAAACGTCTCCTCATATCATTGTGGATGGCGCTGGCTTTGGTCTGGAAGAGAAAATGAAACTCGTAAATGGCTGTCCTGCTGGTTTATATACATTACAAGAGAATGGCGATTTAGCATTTGATTTCGCTGGTTGCCTTGAATGCGGTACCTGCCGTGTTCTCTGTGGCGAAACCATCGTAAAAACTTGGAAATATCCGCGTAACGCTAAGGGCGTAGAATTTAGACAGGGGTGAGTGTATGGAGTTATTAGTATGTATCAAACAGGTTCCAGATACATCTGAGATTAAGCTGGATCCGGAAACGAATAATCTCATCCGCACAGGTCTGCCTAGTATTGTAAACCCTTATGATATGCATGCGTTAGAGGCAGCTCTTGCGGTAAAAGACCAATATGAAGGTAGTCGTGTAACCGTTGTCACTATGGGTCCTCCACAAGCCGAGGCGGCACTGCGCGAGTGTTTATCCCTCGGTGCGGATGATGCGGTGCTCATTACAGACCGTGCTTTTGGCGGTGCAGATACATTGGCGACAAGCTATACAATTGCCTCTGCTATTCGTCATATCCAACGCACCATGAATCGTGAATTCCAAATCATTTTCTGCGGCAAGCAGGCTATCGATGGTGATACGGCTCAGGTAGGGCCTCAAATTGCGGAGGAACTAGGCATGGCGCAAGCTACCTATGCTTGTGAATTATCCGTAGATCAAGCAGCCCAAAAGGCAATTGTAAAACGAGAACATGAAAATGGCTATGAAATTGTGGAAGTTCCATTACCTCTATTGGTAACGGCTACGGCTGAACTCAATGAGCCTCGCCAACCCGGTCTTTGGAGCTCGATTTATGCTAAACGATACACGATTACGCATATTACATTGAGAGATATGCCGCATATTGATGAAAGCCGTATTGGGCTCAATGGCTCTCCTACACGTGTGCGCAAGGTATACCAACCACCGCTTCGGGGCAAGGTAGAAATGCTTTCATCCGTGGACGAAGGGGCTAAGAAAATTCTTGAATTGGCCTATAATATCAAGCCAGAAAAGTTTTCTCATCTATTAGTGCCCAGCGAAGAACTGGTTGAAGAGCCTGTAGATACCAATGATGAGGGCGTAGATGTAAAAGATCCTGTGCAGCGGGCTGCCTCTGTTGAAAGTGTATCCTCCAGTGAGTTTAAGATTTTAGCAGCTGTTAAAGGTGAAGAAGGTTCCAAAGGAGGTGATCGATAATGGGAGTGACAAATTTTGATGAATATAGAGATGTCTTTGTCGTAGCGGATACCATCGATGACGTAGTGCATCCAGTTACGTACGAACTTATCGGTCAAGCCCGTCGTATTGCTAAGGAATTGGGCCAACTCGTTCAAGTTATGCTGCTTGGTGAGAATGTTCAATCCGAGGCGGAGGAACTTGTGGCACATGGTGCGGATATTGTTCACGTTTTTGAAAGCCCTCTTTTGAAATACTATACAACAGACGGCTATACAAAGGTTTTGACGGACTTCTTTGAAGATCATAAGCCTAATATTCTTTTGATTGGTGCAACAAATAATGGTCGTGACCTAGCACCTCGTATGTCTGGTCGCATGAAAAACGGCGTCGTAGCTGACTGTACCATTTTGACAGTAGATACTGAGGAAGGCCTCGTAGAATGGACACGCCCTGCCTTGGGGGGAAATATTTTAGCTGAAATTATTTCCCCAAATCACCGCCCACAAATGGGTTCTGTCCGTCCTAATGTATTTAAAAAGCCTGAACGCATTGCAGATAGTTGGGGCCGCATTCAAATTGAACCATTCGACCTTAAACCTGAAGATATTCGCATGAAGCGTCTTGACTTCATTCCGTTCAGCAAAGCTGGGTACAACATTCAAGAAGCGGATATTATTGTGGCCGGTGGTCGTGGCATGGGGTCTAAAGAAAACTTTGATAAGCTTTACGAACTTGCTGATGCTATCGGCGGCGTTGTAGGTGCTACACGTCCTCTCGTTGAAAAAGGGTGGATTGAATTGCCATATCAAGTAGGCCAAACAGGTAAAACTGTAAGTCCTAAGCTATACTTGGCATTTGGTATCTCCGGTGCTATTCAACACGTGAGCGGTATCTCTGGTGCTGACACAATCGTGGCTATCAATAACGATCCAAATGCAGAAATCTTCCAACACGCTAACTATGGGATAGTGGGGGATTGCATGGAAGTGTTAAATGATATGTTGGCGCATCTGAAATAAAGCTGTAGTATTTGAGCTCTACTCATCTAACTAAATAAACCATAGGGATACCTATCCTCAGCCTTCATGGGTACGCGTAGCGCCCAAGGCGGCTTCGAATAGGTATCCCTATTTATTTCCTAGCTGCGATAGAGCTCAAATATTATCGTATTAAATACAGATACGCCTACATATCATTTTAGAGAAAGTGGAAGGGACAAAGGCGAGCTAAGTCACTTCCAGAACGGTAATCCTTTTTCATTTCTATGCGTTTTGCCTTCAGATGCGTCAATATGTCATTTTGGGGAGTGGGAGAGCGTGGCACGCGTAGCGGCCTAGAGTCCATTACATATTAAAGTGGTATAATTAGGCTATAGATATAGTTCGGATTGATAAGGAGGTTCTTATGGCTCGTAATGTTTTTGTTACTGGTGCAACGTCTGGTATTGGTCTTTGTATTGCCGAGGCGTATGCAAAGTATGGCGATAATGTTTTGATTTCTGGTCGTCGTGCTGAGGTGTTGGCTGAGGTACAGGCTCGTTTGTCTAAGGAATATGGCGTGCGCGTTGAGACTTTGGTGTTTGATGTGCGTAGTCGTGAGGATGTTGAAAGTAAGGTTTCAGCAGCAATTGAAGCGTTTGGTGGCGTTGATGTCCTTGTAAATAACGCAGGTCTTGCGCAAGGCTTAGATCCATTCCAAGATAGTACTGTTGATGATGCGGTAACTATGATTGATACGAATGTGAAAGGTCTTTTATATGTAACAAAGGCTGTACTACCTTATATGATTGATAAAAACGCAGGCCATATTGTAAATATGGGCTCTACCGCTGGTATATACGCATATCCAGGTGGCGCTGTTTACTGTGCTACAAAGGCGGCTGTTAAGATGTTAAGCGATGGTATTCGCATGGATACGATTGCTACAGATATTAAGGTCACAACCATTCAACCGGGCATCGTAGAGACTCCATTTAGTGAAGTGCGCTTTCACGGTGATGCGGAAAAAGCTAAAGCCGTCTACGCCGGCATCGATGCCATCCAACCTGAGGATGTGGCGGACGTTGTGCTATACGTAACAAACCAACCTAAACGCTTGCAAATTTCTGATGTCACAATCATGGCAAATCAACAAGCAGCTGGGTTTATGGTGCATAAGAAATAGTTACTTGAAATTTTATATCATTTAGAGTATAATTGCTGCGTGAGTTTTGATAAATATAATTTCATCAAATTCATTGCGCGGAGATTGTTGTATGGAACTAAAGATAAAGATATTTTTATTGGCTACTTTTGTATGTGCATTTATTGGTTTATATAACATTGTTAGTGCCGAAGCGCCGGCTAATAAAGGCGAGTCTATGCCTATGATTGGTGGCATATCAGTTGAAGCGGCAGAACCAAATGTTATTATGCCGAGTCTGGTACATGTGTTCACCACAGTTCAACAAGCAGCGGAGTATATGAATATAACACCACAGATGCCAAAGTTGTTACCTGTAGGCTTTAATATTCAATCTGTCATAACCTTAGAAAAAGATATATTACAAGTTGTTTATGTCTATGGACCTGGCGCGGAGCCATATTACAACAAAGCTAGCGGTGCACTTATTATATATCGCTCATCTAAGTTAGCTGGTGATATTAGTGGCGACCATAAAATTTATAAGGTAATAGAAACTGAACGTGTAGACGGTACAAAGGTTACTTTCAAAGGCAGTAAGAAAAAGGTCTATCTTGCATCGTGGATGAAAGATGGGCAGAATCACTCTTTAGAGTTTCAGCATCCCGTTACGCGAGATATGGCGAAGGCTATAATTCGTAATATTGTTGAGGAAAAATCACATACAAAATAAATGTGTTTTTAATAATTTTCGTGTTGAGCGAAGGGAGATTATACCCATGGTTAAAAAATTTGTCTTGATGGCAGTTGCCTGTGCATGTGTAGGTTCTTATACTGTTGTTGGTGCTCAAGGTACTCTTGATGTAAAACCAGATCAACCTAAATCTGTGGTAGCGCAACAAGAAGCGCCAATGGTTGGTATGCCAAGTCCGTTTCATGAGTTTTCTACTGTAGATGAAGCGGCTAGATATATGAACATTACACCTCAAATGCCTAAGGTATTACCTGTAGGTTACAATATTGAATCTGTAAGTACTATTGATAAGGATGTATTGCAAGTGGTTTATGTTTACCAAGCTGGTGAAGATGCTACTCGTAATCAAGCTGCAGGCAAACGCATCGTCCATCGCATAGCCAATGAAATAAAAGAAGATATCAGCGGCGATTATAACGATTTTCGTGTAACAGCTAATGAAAAAGTAAACGGCACAAAGGTTGTTTTCAAAGGCGGCAATAAAATGGTATATCTCATAGGTTGGACAAAAGACGGACAAACTCATGGGATGTATTTTGAACGGCCTGTAACTCGTGACATGGCTAAAGCAATCGTTACTAATACAGTAGCCCCAAAACAACATACAAAATAATATAAAAGTCCAGGCCTAATGGGATAGGCATGCGAGCTGTAGTGAAGCACTCGCATGGACACTGTAAGGGTTTTATATAGAACGGCTCCTCATATGAGGGGCCGTTTTTATTGGTATGCAAAACTTTCATAATGATAATGATTCTAAATACCCATGTGGGTATATCTATCTAAGTATTACATTGATAGAATATAAATATAGCTATTTTGTGATAAAGAAGGCAGGTGATGTATTGTATCGATTAATACTACAGCGTTTGGCGAGTATTGTAGGTATTTTATTTGTTGTTACCATCGGTACATTTGTATTGATAAAATTATCTCCTATTGATCCCGTGTCGATGAAGTTTAATCTTGTAGGGGCTACACCAGATCCCGTTGTAGTTGCACAGATACGAGAGCAATTAGGTCTCAATGACCCTTGGTGGCAGCAATACCTACGTTGGTTAGGTCAAATTGTACAAGGGGACTTTGGTGAGTCCATTCTGTATGCTTTACCAGTGGCGACCATTCTTGGCGGTGCCTTGCCTAATACCTTGGGGCTCGTATCTTTAGCTCTTGTTATGGGAATCGTGGTGACCATACCGCTCGGTATGTTATCTGCAAAGTATCAAGACTCATGGATTGATCATGGGGTTCGTCTCGTTACATTTCTAGCATTAGCAATCCCTGGGTTCTGGGTTGGTTTATTATTACTGTACTTATTTGGTGTTAAATTACAGCTAGTGTCGATAACGAATACCAATGGCTTTTCTGCCTATGTATTGCCCGCGGTAACCCTTGCTTTATGGATATGTGGTCTCTACATTCGTCGATTGCGCAATGCTATTTTAGAAGTGTCGCGACAGCCCTTTGTACAGGGGGCGCGAGCATTGGGCTTGCCAGAATGGATGGTCTACACCCGTTACATATTCCCTCATGTGGGACTTATGTTGTTGCCTATGATGGGGGTAACTATGGGCGCTATGCTAGGTGGCTCTGCAGTTATTGAAACGGTATTCTCCATAAAAGGTATTGGTTACATGATGGTACAAGGCATTATGGCTCGCGATTATGTATTGATGCAAGGTTATATCATCTGGATTACCTTGGTGTTCATCGTGATTAATATCATCATTGATGTATTGAGTGTTTGGCTGAATCCGAAGCGAAGAACCGCTATAAAAGGAGGCTCTTATGAATAGACAAAAGCCCTATACTTTATACGCTATGTTAGTATTAGCAGCTCTGTGGATCGTATTTTTCTTATGTGCTCCCTATATAGCACCATTCGATCCGGAGACGACTAGTGTTGCAGACCGCTTACAAGACATAAGCAGTACTCACTTATTAGGTACTGATCAGTTAGGGCGAGATGTTTGGTCTCGGATTCTCTATGGCGGTAAAGCTTCGTTAGGCATTGCTTTTACCATCATTGGCATTAGTGGGGCCATCGGCATCGCTATTGGTGGGTTAGCAGGATTCTCTACACCTCGCATTGACCGTTGGTTATCTCGCTTGATTGATTTGGTACTAGGGTTCCCGAACATGGTGATTGCCATTGCTTTCATCGGTATTATGGGACCTAGCATAACGAATGTAATCATTTCCTTGTGCATTACGAAATGGGCGGAATATACCCGTATCACTAGAGGCCTTGTACAGATTGAACGCCACGCGGAGTACATTACCTTTGCTCGTATGTCAGGTGCTTCAAATCTTCGAATTCTGTGGCGCTATATTCTGCCGAATGTATTGCCACCGTTGGTGATTGTTATTATTCAACATTTAGGGGACGCCATCATTTTGGTAGCCAGTTTTTCGCTCATCGGCATCGGTGTACAACCGCCGGATCCGGAGTGGGGCGCGATCCTGTTGAGCTCCCGAGATTTTCTACAAACGGCGCCGTGGCTGCTAATTTATCCGGGGCTCGCTATTTTTATTACCGTTGTTTTATTTAACTATATTGGTGATGCGTTGCGCGATGCCCTTGATGTATCTCGTTAACCGTGCTATGTATAGATTTTTTATGGTGAAAGCCTCGACGAGGCAATGTATTTTAAAGGAGATATTATGAAACGTTTGTTGTTAGCATGTTTGTCCATGCTATGCATGGTAGCTCTCTTGGTTGGCTGTGGCAATGATACTGCTAAAGATAGCAAACAAGGGAAGCATATGAATGTTGGTTTATATTGGTTTGGTGAAACATTAGACCCAACGCACGAGTGGGATGCATGGACCTTGACTCGTATTGGTGCTGGTGAAAACTTGGCTGTTGTTACACCAGACATGAAATTTGCCCCTCAATTGGCAGATTCTTGGGAAAATGTGGACCCTACAACTTGGAAATTCCACATCCGTGAAAATGTAAAATTCCATAATGGTACGCCTATGACGCCTCAAAAGGTTAAAGAGTCTATCGAGTACACAATGAAACAAAGTGCTCGTTCCGCGAAAGCTGTTAAAATCGAGTCCATCACAGTAGATGGTCAAAACTTGATCATTAAAACTACAGAGCCTAATGGTTCCTTGTTGTCCAGCTTGACTGAACCTGCTTTCGTTATCATGGATACTGCAGATCTTAAAGATGTAGCATCTAAACCAGTTCTTACAGGCCCTTATAAAATCACTGCTTTCAAAAAAGGTGAAACAATTGAACTCGCAGCCTTCGCAGATTACTGGGGCGGCAAACCAGGTCTTGATTCTGTAACTGTAAAAGACATCGAAGACAACAATAAACGCGCTATGGCGTTGCAATCTAAAGACGTAGACGTAATTCAAAAAGTGGACTCTGCTAACCGTAGCTTGTTCAAAGACGGTTTCAATATTCAAGATGTTGCTGGCGTTCGTGTGTTTATGTTGAAAGCAAACCACACAGAAGCATCTCCATTACATGATAAAGCGGTGCGTTCCGCTATTGCTCATATCATTAACTATGACTCCATGGCAAAAATTATTGGTAACGGCTCCACACCAGGTGCGGCACCATTCCCTCCATCTGCCAATTTAGGTTATGATGCGATTGCTAATAAACCGATGACAGATGTAGCAAAAGCTGACCAAATCTTGACTCAAGCTGGTTACGCTAAGAATGCAAATGGCATGTATGCAAAAGATGGCAAAGAATTAGCGATTACTATTGCTATTTGGGGTAAAGACACAAGCTTATACGAAGAAATTCAACAAGAATTGAAAAAAGCAGGTATTGCTGTAACTCTTAAGAAATTACAAAGCCCTGATGAAGTAGATACACTTGGTACAGATGGTTTCGATTTAGTAGAACGCAATGTAGTGACTATGTCTACAAACGATCCTTACTGGTTCCTCAGCTTATTCTACAAAACTGGTGCGAAAGCAAACGTTGGTGGCTACTCTAACCCTCAAGTAGATGCGTTAATCGACCAATTGTCAGTAACATTTGATCAAAACGAACGCTCTAATATTGCAAAACAAGCGCAACAAATCTTAGTTGATGACGTAGCAGATATCTATTTGTTGTATCCAAGTGCAACAGTTGTATCCACTACAAAAGTTAAAAATGTACCGGTACATCCAATCGATTACTACTTATTAACAAAGGATTCTACTATTGAATAAATCTGATTGTATCGTATTTAATAAGGTTACAATTTCATACGGTGCGGAGCAAGCGGTACGCGATGTATCCTTCTCCGTACCTAATGGTGAGGTCTTTGCCATCGTTGGTGAAAGCGGCTCTGGTAAATCTACTTTAGTTCGTGCCGCCTTTGGCATGTTAAAACAAGCTAGCATTAGCGGCCAAATTTTGCTAAACGGCACCGATATTTCTACATTAAGTGATAGCGATTGGCGACAATTGCGGGGCACAAAGATTTCCATGATCTTTCAAAATCCCAGCGCCTATCTAAACCCAAATCGAACCGTAGAAAATCACTTTAAAGATTTATTCCGTGCCCATGGTGAAAGCTATGATGTAAGCCGCGTTATAGATATGCTTAATCTTGTTCACTTAACTGACGGAGCGCGTATCTTGCAGTCCTATCCGTTTCAATTGAGCGGTGGTATGCAACAACGGTTGGCCATTGCGCTAAGCCTTATCTTAAAGCCTAGCATCGTATTTGCCGACGAACCGACTAGTGCCTTAGATATGCTTGTGCAAGCCTCTGTATTAGACCTTATGAAAGAGGTAACACAGGCTCTTGGGGCAACGGTGATTATTGTAACCCATAATATCAAGGCGGCCGCACGCATTGCCAATAGCATTGGGGTTATGAATAAGGGGCAACTCGTTGAAGTGGGATCCACCACAGAGGTTATGGCCCATCCGAAGGATGAGTATACTCGTATTTTGTTAGATTCCGTAATGAAAGTGGTGTAGTATGATTCAACTCGAGAATATATGTAAACAATATACGAACCACAATCATACGGTCCACGCCGTTGATAACGTATCTTTTTCCGTGGCTCCCAATGAACGCGTAGGTATTGCTGGTGGCAGTGGTTCCGGTAAAAGTACGCTGCTTAGGCTGATTGCCTTATTGGAAAAGCCTACCTCTGGTAATCTGTGGCTCTTTGGTAAAGACGTAACATCCATTCAAAACCATACAGACATATACCGATCCATGCAGATGATGTTCCAAAATCCCTTGGCGGTGATTCCACCGCGGATGAACTTAGAAGCATTTCTCTTAGAGCCGTATATCAACTATGGTCTCATGGATGTGGCAGCAGCAAAGGATGATATTCGTAAATGGATGCAACGGGTAGACCTACCGGAATCAATCGTTTACAAATATCCGCACGAAGTCAGTGGTGGTCAATTACAACGTGTTGTATTGGCACGGATCATGCTGATGAATCCCAAACTAGTACTCTTTGACGAACCTACATCAGCCCTTGATGCGGTGAACCAAAAGTTGGTGCTAGACCTATTACAAAAACTTCATACGGAACAACCCTTCGGCTACGTATTCGTCAGCCATGACATTGGACTATTACAAGCTGTAACGGATCGAATCATCGTCATGAAAGACGGACAAATCGTAGAAACCATCGAATCAAAACGACTCAAAGAAGCAAAACACCCGTATACACAAGCACTTGTGGAAGCGAGTGTGTAGAAAGCAAAGAGCCCCTGTTTGGAACAGGGGCTCTCTTTATGTATTAAGTAATGGAGATATAAGTGAATATAAATAAATTTATCTTAAGTATAAAAATAATAAAATAAATTAATTTTACTAATATATGCAGGATATTTTGTTAATTTATAGAAATATATAAAAGAGAGATTTTTTGAAGAAAATGTGATTCTTAATTTTTAGGGCGAGGAGGGTAGATTTAGAGAAAATACATAAATATAGATATTACTATAACATTATCTAGGGTTGATTAGGTAGTTGAAATTATTAAAAGTAGAAATTATATATTATTTTACTTCTAATATTGACTATTATTAGGTGTTGTAATAAAGGGGAGCATAAAGATATTATGATTGAAGAATTAAAATTACCTGATTATATTTTTTCTGATACAAAGCTTAAAAATCTTAAACGAAAAAACTTTATTTATGGACGTAATGGAACAGGAAAAAGCTCTATTTCAAAAGCTATTAATGAAGAGTATAAAGAAAACTACGATGTTCGTATATTTTATGGTGGAGAGAGTTTTATTTATGAAAGTGAAAGTTTGGATGCAATAGCACTTGGTAGTAATAATGTAGAGGTTCAACCACAAATTGATAAAATAAAAAAAGAAATTGATGAGATAAATGCTGAACTTAATGAGGAGGAATTAGATACTTTAGGTAATAGGTGGAAGAATTCTTGCAATCAATTTAAACAGTCTGATGATGCTTTAGAGAAGTTTTATAAAGATGGGGCAAAATCTTTAAAAGATAAGCATTCTGATATAGTTGGTGTTAGTTATAATAAAAGCAATTATAAGGCCGATAAGGAAGAAGCATGTTTATTGGATGATTCTTCAGTAGAATTATATAAAGGTATACTTAATAAGACTAATTTAAATGAAATTAAAGAAATACATGATCCAGTTTATGATATAAAAACACTTATTCAAAGTGTAAGTGACCTTTTAATAGAAAGTGCTGTAAAAAGTAGTGTTATAAGTTTTTCGAATCCTGAGGTGCAAGAATGGATTTGTGAAGGTGTTGGGTTCCATAATCTATCAGAACCATGTACATGTTTATTTTGTGGTAATAGTATAGAGCCTAAGCGGTTGGAGGCGTTACAAAGTCTAATCTCAAATAAAGCAGTTGAGATTCAAAATAAAGTAAAGGAATTAAAACAGACAGTACAAAAAGAGTATGTTATTTACTTAAATGATTTAAAAACAAAGAATATAGAGGAAGAACTTTTACCAACATTAAAATCAGAATATAGCTCTGCTAGGCTAGAGCTTTTAGATTTAATAAGTATACATGATATATTTTTCAATGATATTATTAATATTTTAGATACAAAAGATCCATATTCTAGTATAGATATGCCTTTTATAGAAAAACCATTAGAATTAACAGAAAAAATTGCTAAAATCAATAAAATTATTGCAAAACATAATAAAGAAAAGGATAGTCTTCATACTAAACAAAAAGATGCTAAAAATAAATTGAAATTTAACTATATCGCCAAATATAATCAAGAATATAATTATGAAGAATTAGAACGTGATTATATTCAAAAAAAGAAGATATATGATGAATTGGAGGTGGCAAGACAAGAAAAATGTAAAGTGCTTACAGAAAAACAAGAGAAATTATATGAGTTTAAAGCCAAAATTATTGATGAGTCAAGTGCAATGGATTTTATTAATAAACAATTAGTAAATTTGGGACATAGTGCTTTTAGTCTTAAGCAAGTAGGTGAGGACAGGACTTATAGGATTTATGATAGTAATGGAAATCCGAGAGATATTAAATCCTTAAGTACTGGTGAAAAAAATATAGTGGCCTTTTTGTGGTTTATTCAAGATTTATCAAATATTACTAAAGGAGAAGGTAAAGAGAAAGTTATTGTTCTAGATGATCCTATGAGTAGTAATGATGATTTTGCGCAGTATTTCATAATTATGTTGATACAGGAACTCTTAAAAAAAGCTGCTGATGAGAAATATCAAATATTTATTTTGACACACAATATACATTTTTATTTAAATTGTAGATATCAATGGTGGAAAGGATATAAAAAATCTGAGTATGATAAAAGTACAATTCATTTAAGAAAGTATGATATAAAAACAGAACTACAATATATTCAAAATGAAAAAGATGATTTAACTAATAGTTATGATGCTTTATGGACTGAAGTAAAATGGCTATATCATCAAAATAAACCTGAGTATATGGCAAATCCATTGAGGTGTATTATTGAGACATTTAGTAAATTTAATAATTTAAGTGATGCATATACTAATCATAAGGAGTTAGAGAAATTATTGAATGTTAATTCACATGGAATTGATGATTTAAATATAAATATCAATGGAAAGACACGGGAAGAACTTATGAATTTAGTTAAAGCTCTTTTTGCATCACACAATGCACTTACTCATTTTAATGGCTATTGGCAAGATATGGATGATTAATAACTATAAATTAAGGTTGTGAAAATTATGATAGATAAGCGTATTTGGAATAATTTAAAATTGGGATTAGATATGTTATATGAAAATGACCAATATTTAATAAGTATTGAAGGGGGGCATCACGTAAGCGAAAGATCAATTGCTCATAAATTAGGGTGTTATTTATCAAATTTAATTAATGAATATAATGTTGATTGTGAATTTAATAGAAATTTAGATGCAGTTAAAAAGATAGGAAAAGATGACGTTATTCCAGATATAGTTATTCATAAAAGGGGAAGTAATAAAGATAATTTAGTTGTTATTGAAGTAAAGCCGTGGTGGAACCACAAAAAAGAAGATTTTATAAATGATGAAAATAAATTATTATATTTGACTGACAGTAATTATCAATATAAATATAAATATGGATTGAGCTTAATTATTAAACTTAATAGAGGAGATACTGAAGTAAAAATATTTATTGATGGTAAAACAGACGATATTTACTATAAAATTTAGTAATAATGCAGAAGAGGCTGTGACAGAATATGGTCTTACCGTATTCTAGTTGCAGTCTTTTTGTGTATTATTTATATTTAATTTGTATAAAGCTCTAGGAAGTGATCTCTTATAAATATGCTTATTATGGTTATAAGTTTTACAATGAGTGAAATAATACGCACATAATTTGGTATTATATTTATTAATAGAATGTACATGTTTATAGAACTTGGAGGTGTATATGGTTAATAAAATTAAAATAATAGTATATTTATTGGTAAAGCGAATTGATTTGGTCACTAAATTTATTTCCATCTTATTTATCGTGGCCCTTTTTATAAATCATTTGCGTGACTATTATTATGTGAATATATTAGATCTAGGACCATTATTACCAGAGATAATACAATTACTATTACAAAAGTTTGAGTTTTTCTTATATTGGGTTTTACCATTTTTATATGGTATTTGGGGATGCTTTTCTTGTTTTTTGATTGTTAGTGGTATTGTAGAACGTGTCACGTACTATTTGCAAAAGAAATATTCTGTTAATTTGGGTGGTGTAAATACTTTTGGAGACTTTTTGTTTCTTCAAAGTTCAGGTTTAATCATAATAGTGACTGTTTTCGGTATTTTTTATATGGGGAGTATATATTATATTTTAGCTACTGTTAATCATGCAGGGACATTAATTTCAACTGACGTTTATAATTCGGCGTTGAATATGATTAATCCGATTAAAGGACTTCTTGGCTTTAATATTTTATTTATTGATGTTACAAATACACATAAGGGATGGATTGAAATATCGTTAAAAATTAATAAATATATTGTAGCTGGATTATGCATATATTGGGTTTTCATAAAACCATATGTGAGTGTAAGCTATAAGAAGAGAAGAAGCTATCCTCCCTTTTAACCAACTTTCATATTCCTCCCTTACCATAAAAGAAATCATATGTTTTCTTTCAGAAAGAGGGGTTAATTATGACAGCAGTAAAGCATGAATGGCGTAAGCACGAAAAGGAATTGTATTGTCCGAAGCAACAGGCGGTGCAGGTTACAGTGCCGAGCATGAAGTTCCTCGTGCTAGATGGCGTGGGAAATCCTAATCATGCGGCTTTTGCCGATGATATCGAGGCGTTATATTCGTTGTCCTACGGGATAAAGATGTTGCCGAAAAAAGGCGTGACGCCGGATGGATACTTTGATTACACGGTGTATCCGCTGGAGGCGCTTTGGAAGCAGATCGAGCATACGGAGCAGTTTGATAAGAATAATCTGCAATATCGGGTGATGATCAGACAACCTGATTTCGTGACGCCTGACGTGTTAGAGGCGGCTACTATTAATGTGTCCAAGAAAAAATCGTTGCCTCGATTTAAGGACGTGCGGCTCGAATCAATTGAGGATGGGGAGTGCGTGCAGATATTGCATGTCGGGCCTTATGATGACGAGCCGGAATCGTTTATGAAAGTAGAAGAATTCTGCAGTGCCCATAATTTGCAACGTGTTAATGACGAATGGCATCGGGAAATCTATTTATCCGATGCGCGAAAGGTGGAGCCCGCAAAATTGAAGACGGTACTGCGCGTGCAGGTAAAAAGGGGATAGTATAAAACTGTCATAATAAACTTAATCAAATTATGAACGAGGTACCTTATGGATTTGAATAGTTTTTTCTTACTATTTCCCGGTATTTTCATGCTACACGAACTGGAGGAGATACTTCTGTTTCCTCGCTTTATGGATCGGAACCCACAACTACAACGACGACTTTTATCGGGGGCGTTTACCCCTTTCAGAATTAATGCAATCATCTATCAGGAATTTATACTCTTGTTGATTATACTGGGATTAAGTATATATTTTGAAAGCTTCGATTTTTATATTACCATTATTATAGCGTACGTATACCATGTGATCGGGCATATATTCCAAAGTATTTTTCTGCGACAGTATATCCCGGGTGTCCTCAGCGGCATTATCACAGCCGGATATTGCACATATCAGATATATGATGCGGTGTTGACAAACTATATGCTATTAGCCTATTCGTTCCTAACACTTTTGATTATTTTCGTTAATATCGCTGTGAGCTTTAAAATGCTTCAACGGATACAATAAACGCCTGAGTAGACTGTAAAAGTAAAGCTTTCACAAAAATATATTGTTAAGTAAAACGGCTCCTCTATGAGGGGCCGTTTTTGTATATGATGAATTGTAAAATATATTGCGACAAATAAAAAGACTCATATTGGAGATCTCG